>ERZ773156.54-NODE-54-length-163874-cov-29.0215_pt1 | contig 163874 bp, 142 predicted proteins | sample MGYA00511895_ERZ773156 | MGnify/ENA primary metagenome ERZ773156 (study PRJEB29015, sample SAMEA2737850) | human gut metagenome | biome: human gut; feature: human-associated habitat; material: faeces | place: China | collected 2012 ... | reverse complement strand
GAAAAGTGAATTGTCAATGTTTTTTCTGTTTTTTATTTTTTTCGCACAATTCAGATAATTCACTTTTCTTTTTACTTACAGTATCATGCTGCTCATATGTTGTCCTTTATTTCGCCCAATACAAAACAGCAGCCTTCAAAAACTCTGCACATCCTGACACTTCTTCATCATAAATAACGCAGTGTACGTGTACTCACTCCTGTCATTTCTGCCACTTCCCGAATACTGTATTCCATCTTTCTACCTCCTGCCGGATTTTAGTATACAAGTTGACGCCGTGTCAAAGTCAATACATTTTCCCGCCTATTTGAGAAAGAATTTCACCAGATTCATCTTCCCTTTTGTAAATGGAGGATAACAGACCGGAAGATTCCAGTCAGCCGGTTTATAAAATACACTTTTTTCATGAGTAAATGTATCAAAACTATACTTTCCGTGATATTGTCCCATTCCGGATGCTCCGACTCCCCCAAACGGAAGATCTGGATTGATCAGATGACTGATCGTATCATTGACACACACACCGCCCGAAGACACCCGTTCCAAAACGAACTTTTCTGCAGATCTTTTTTTCGTAAACAGATACAGCGCAAGTGGTTTTGCTCTTTTATTCACAAAACGTACTGCATCTTCCAGCTTGTGGTATGACAGAACCGGCAATATCGGACCGAACAGTTCTTCCTGCATAGACGCCGCATTCTGATCCTTTCCGAGATCCAGAATGGCCGGCTCGATATAACGTTGCAGTGTATCTGCCCCTCCTCCGCAGAACAAATATTTCGCATCCTGCTCCAGTATTTTCTGCAGACGTTCCATATGCCGTTCATTTACAATCCTGCCGAAATCTGGATTCTTTTTTATTTCTTTTCCATATAGATGAGAAAATGCTGTTTTCATCTCTGTTAAGAACTGCTGTTTTCTGCTCTCATCCACAAGCACATAATCCGGCGCCACACAGGTCTGTCCCGCATTCATGAGTTTTCCCCACGCAATTCTTCTTGCTGCCTCTTTTATATTTGCAGTTTTTTCGATAATAACCGGACTTTTTCCACCTAATTCCAATGTCACCGGCGTCAGATTTTCTGCTGCCGCTTTCATAACGATCCTTCCGACACGTTCACTCCCTGTAAAAAAGATATAATCAAATTTCTGAGAAAGTAATTCCTGATTGACCTCCACTCCACCTTCCACACAGGCAATATATTCTTCTTTAAATGTAGAGTGTACGATCTGATACATTGCTTCTGAAACATGTGGGGTAAGTTCTGATGGTTTGAGTACTGCACAGTTTCCTGCCGCAATCGCTCCAACCAGAGGCTCTGCCAACAACTGTACCGGATAATTATATGGTCCCAGAATAAGCACACTTCCATAAGGTTCTTTTTGAATCTTACTTTTGCCCGGAAATAAATACAGCGGTGTTCTCACACGTTTTGGAGCCGACCATTTCTGAAGATTTTGAATCGTATATCGAATATCAGCAAGTACAAATCCAATCTCTGTGGCGTAAGATTCAAATGCAGATTTTCCAAGATCTTTCTTTAATGCCTCCTCCAAAACCGTTTCATTTTTTCGCATTGCATCTGCCAACAGTTGTAACTGGCAGATACGAAATGCAAGATCCCGAGTCCGTCCGGTTTCAAAAAATTGTTTTTGTGCCTCTGTTAACTTTGAAAACATTCTATTTTTCTCCATATCTTTTTACACATTAGCTCCTTTCTTCGGATGTTCATATTTCTCAATTATAACACTGCCGTATCGCCTTCTCAATTCATCTTTGATTCCTTTTCGCACGATCGGCAATTTTATTTTTGACAATTTCTTTCATTTCAGTCGGGATATGATATAATCATTTTGCGAAATGTTGTTCAAAAAAAATGATACAGAAAGAAGGACCATATATTTATGAAAACAAATTCAAAGAAATGGTTGAAACGCCTGGGAATCTTCCTCGGAACTCTGATACTGATCGTAGTCGGCTATGTTGTTTATGTATTTTCCAGTTACTATCGTCTGGAAGACAAGCAAAAACTGACGATCACCGGAAAATCTACAGAAAAGGCAAAAACCAAAAAAAGTTACCGCATCACATCTGGAAATATCGGTTTCGGCGCATACAGTGACGACTATTCTTTCTTTATGGACGGTGGAAAAGAAAGCCGTGCCCGTTCCAAAGATGCCGTCATTGAAAACGTCAGCAGCTATGCAGAAGCTGTAGCTCAATTAAACCCGGATTTTATGCTGTTCCAGGAAGTGGATATTGACGGAACAAGAAGTTATCATGTGGATGAACGCAAATTATTGCTTTCACAGACACTTTCAACCGATAACACCTCACGAAACTACACATTTGCTCAGAACTATGACAGCCCTTATCTGTTCTATCCGATTCTGGAACCACACGGAAAGAACAAATCCGGTATGCTTACAGTTTCTAACATGAAGATCACGGAATCCATCAGACGCTCTTTACCGATCGAAGATGGATTTATGAAACTGCTGGATCTGGATCGCTGTTATAGCGTCAACCGGATTCCGACAGAAAACGGAAAGGAACTTGTCCTGTACAATCTGCATCTTTCCGCTTATACATCTGATCCGAGCACCGCGGACAATCAGCTGCGGATGCTGTTTGAGGATATGAAAGAAGAATATGACGCTGGAAATTATATTGTTGCGGGCGGTGATTTCAACAAAGATCTGCTTGGAAATTCTGCTGAGATTTTTGGTCACAAGGAATTAGAAGACAACTGGGCAAAGCCGATATCCGAAGAACTGATTCCTGATTTCATGCAGTTGATCGCACCGTTTGATGAGAAAAATCCGGTACCATCCTGCCGAAATGCAGATCAGCCTTACAGCGAATCTGATTTTGTTGTAACAGTAGATGGTTTTCTGGTATCTGATAATGTGACTGTAGAAGATGCACTGGTTCTGGATACCGGTTTTAAATGGAGTGATCATAATCCGGTTTATATGGATTTTATTTTAGAGTAAAAAAAGTACAGGCTGATGTTTTGCAAAGAACACCAGCCTGTATTTCTATTCATAATGTGTTTTTACATACTCATCCATCGCATCTGCGATCATTTTCGAATACTTCACCGCCTCTACCACGGTCTTTGCACCGGTCACTACATCTCCGGATGCGAAAATCCCCGGCATGGTGGTCTCTCCATTTGCATCTGTCTTGAGCAATCCCCGATCATCTACCTGCAGCTCTTTATCCCGGTTCACGATCCGATCCTGCGGTCCCTGAGAAATCGAAATAATGATACTGTCAGCCGGAACAAGCCTGGCAGTCTCTTCTTTTTTCACCAGTTTTCCATCTTCGGTCCATTCCACATCACAGATAATGGCTCCTTCATCCCGGATTTCAATGGCCGTCTGCAGATATTCGAACTCTACTCCGTCCAGTTTTGCATACTCCACCTCTTTTGGGGATGCCGCCGGAATTTCTGTGATGGAATAGACGGTTACATGCCGGGAGCCTTTACGAATTGCCGTTCTTGCCACATCCATTGCCGCATTCCCCGCACCGATGACAAGTACCCGTTCTCCCAGATCATAGACATCCGGATTGTTCAAATAATTGATTCCGTAGTGCACATTTCCAAATGTTTCTCCCGGTATATGCAGCTGATACGGTCTCCAGGTTCCTGTTCCGATAAATACGGCATGATATCCGTCTCTTAAAAGATCTTCCACACCTGTGGAACCACCCAGCGCAAAATTGGGCCTAAATAAGATACCCAGCTCTTTCATTTTTACATAATAGCGGTCTAAAATGGACTTTGGCAGACGAAATTCAGGAATTCCATAACGCATGATTCCTCCGATCTTCTCTTTTACCTCAAAAATCGTCACTTTATATCCTCTGCACGCCATCAAAATAGCGATTGTGATTCCTGCCGGACCCGCGCCGACAACTGCGATCCGTTTGCCGTTTTTCGGAAGCTGCTCCAGCTTCATCCGGTCAAAGCAGGTATCTGAAATATAATTTTCAATCGAAGAAATATGCACCGGTTCTCCTTTTATGCCTTTCACACAATGCCCTTCACACTGTTTTTCGTGGTCACAGACCAGAGAACAGATGACAGACAGCGGATTGTTGGCAAACACCATTTCTGCCGCCTCCGGCATCTCTCCTTGCAGCAGCATCTGGATCATCACAGGAATCGGGGTATGGATCGGACACCCTTCCTGACATCTCGGTTTTTTACAGTTTAAACATCTTTTTGCTTCATCAATGACATGCAGTCCCATTGTTATTACAACTCCTTATTTTACGATCTGTTATCCGGATAGATGATTTGTATTTTTATGCACAATAACAATTTATCACACAAAAAAAGAAAGTCAACAATCGTTATTTTGTTGACTTTCCTGTTATTTTATTCACTTATTGAAGATCTTATAATCTGCATTTAAAATCTTCATATCCGAACGATTTCACGATCTCACATTCTCCACTTTCGCGTTCCCACACAATATCCGGAAGACGCATTCCATTGAATGTATTATTTTTTACAGTCGTATAGATCGCCATATCTCCAAATGTGAGTCTGTCTCCTACTTTCAGCGGCTGATCAAAAGAATAACTTCCGATCACATCTCCTGCCAGACAGGTCGGACCGCCAAGCAGATACGTATATTCTTTTTCCTTCGCCTCTCCAGAATCAAACAGAGGCGGGCGATACGGCATCTCGATCACATCCGGCATATGACACGCTGCAGAGACATCCAGTACCGCAATATCATTATGTACAATATCTTCCACTGTTGTGATCAAATGGCCCGCATTTAACGCCACCGCTTCTCCCGGTTCCAGATAGACCTGTACATTGTAGGTGTCCTGAATCCTGCGCACACAGGAGATCAGAAGCTCTCTGTCATAATCCGCTCTTGTAATATGATGACCGCCGCCAAAATTCACCCATTTTAACTGTTTCATCCACTTGCCGAACTTTTCTTCCACTGCTTTCAACGTGATTTCCAGAGCATCTGCATTCTGCTCACAGAGTGTGTGAAAATGCAGTCCCTCTACGTAAGATGGCAGTGTTTCCGGAAATTCGGATACCAGAATCCCAAGACGGGAGCCCGGTGCACAAGGATCATAAATCGCATGCTCTCCCTGCGTGGAACATTCCGGATTTACACGGATCCCCACACTTTTTCCGGCTTTTGCAGCACGTTCTCCGAAACACTCAAGCTGTGAAAACGAATTAAACACGAGATGTTCGCAGCTTTCCAGCACCTCTTCAAATTCATCTTCCCGATATGCCGGAGAAAAAATATGATTTTCTTTGCCCATACATTCTTTCCCGAGCTTTGCTTCATACAAGCCGCTGGCAGTCGTTCCATCCAGATACTCTCCGATGAGAGGATAACAGGAATACATAGAAAATGCTTTCTGTGCCAGCAGGATCTTACATCCGCTCTGCTGTCGGATTTCCTGTAAAATCTGCAGATTCTTTTTCATTTCTGACTCCATGATGACATAGCATGGAGTCCTTAATTCTTCTCTTTTCATTTCTGATGTCCGTTTCTTAATCTACCATCTGAGGGTTTTCTACCACTTTCCATGGAAGTCCAAACTCATTGAGGGCATCCATAAACGGATCCGGATCAAACTCTTCGATATTGTAAACACCGTCTTTGTCCCATGTCTTTGTCATGAGCATCATAGCACCGATCATTGCCGGAACGCCTGTAGTATAGGCAACGGCCTGTGATCCCACTTCTTTATAGCACTCTTCATGATCGCATACATTGTAAATATAGATCGTCTTCTCTTTTCCGTCTTTCTTTCCTGTAAAAATACATCCAATATTTGTCTTTCCTTTTGTTCTCGGTCCAAGAGATGCCGGATCCGGAAGAACAGCTTTCAAAAACTGAAGCGGTACGATTTCTTTTCCTTCGTACATAATCGGCTCAATGGATGTCATTCCTACATTTTCCAGACATTTCAGATGTGTCAGATAGCTCTGTCCAAATGTCATAAAGAAACGGATTCTTTTGATTCCCGGAATATTCAGTGCCAGAGATTCGATTTCTTCATGGTGCAAAAGATACATATCTTTCATTCCCACTTCCGGAAAATCGTATTCTCTCTTGATCTCCATCGGCTCTGTCTCTACCCAGTGTCCGTCTTCCCAGTAAGAACCTTTTGCAGAAACCTCGCGGATGTTGATCTCCGGATTGAAGTTCGTTGCAAACGGATAGCCGTGATCTCCTCCATTGCAGTCCAGAATATCGATATAATTAATCTCGTCAAAATAATGTTTCAGCGCATATGCAGAAAATACTCCTGTTACTCCGGGATCAAATCCACTTCCCAACAACGCTGTAATTCCTGCTTTTTCAAATTTCTCACGGTATGCCCACTGCCATTTATATTCGAATTTTGCAGTATCTTCCGGCTCATAATTTGCAGTGTCTACATAATCCACTCCTGTCGCAAGGCAGGCATCCATAATTGTAAGATCCTGATATGGAAGTGCCAGATTCAGTACTACGTCCGGTTTTTCCCTTTCGATCAGTGCGATCAGTTCTTCTGGGTTATCTGCATCCACCTGTGCAGTTGTAATCGTTCCGTTGTAGGAAGCCTGCAGTTTTTCTTTCAATGCCTCACATTTTGAAACCGTACGGCTGGCAATACAGATCGCATCAAACACTTTACTGTTCTGACAACATTTGTGTACAGCTACACTTGCAACTCCGCCACATCCAACAATCAATACTTTTCCCATTTTTTTATCTCCTTCTTTCTTGTTTTTTCTTCTATTAAACTTGCAGTGCAAGTAAAAATTCTCTGATAATCTTTCCGGCTACTGCTGTGGAAACTCCACTTGGATCATAAACCGGGCTCAGTTCATTCACATCACATCCGACCACGTTGACTCCCTGTGCTGTCTGGATCACAGCATTCATCAGTTCCACAAATGTGACACCGCCCGCCTCCGGAGTTCCTGTTCCCGGAAATACAGACGGATCCAGCACATCCAGATCAAGTGTGATGTATACCGGTTTTCCCTGCAGTTTCTCAATTACTTCTGCCAGTCCGTCAAGATTGAACTTATGCATCTTCACATGCCCTTCTCTTGCCCAGCGAAACTCTTCTCTGTCACCGGATCGGATTCCAAACTGATAGATCCTGTCATCTCCCAAAAGCTCCCAGCATCTTCTCAGTACACAGGCATGAGAATATTGAACGCCCAGATAATCTTCTCTTAAATCTGCATGTGCATCAAAGTGGATGATATGCAGATCCGGATATTTCTCTGCTGCTGCACGGACACTTCCCAGTGTCACCAGATGCTCTCCGCCGATCATAAACGGAATTTTCCCGCTGCTTAAAATAATCTCGGTACAATCCTGAATCTCAGCCAGCACTTTTTCCGTATCTCCGATCGGCAGCTCCAGATCTCCACTGTCAAAAATCTTATAATCTGTCAGATCTTTTCCCTGATACGGACTGTAAGTTTCCAGTCCATAAGACTCATTGCGAATTGCCTGACTTCCAAATCTTGCCCCCGGACGGTAGGAAGTCGTGGAATCAAAAGGTGCACCGAACAACACGATCTCTGATTCATTATACTCCGCATCACATCCGATGAACGTCATTACATTTTTATTCAACATCTTTTACAAGCTCCTCCACATACGCCGGTAATGCAAAGACTCCGTGGTGCACTCTCGGCAGATAATATTTTGTATGAATCCCCCGCAGATTCCAGGAAACTCCATCCAGGTCATTGAGCGGATGGTATTTCTTAGACGCAAATCCGAACAGCCAGTGTCCTGACGGATAGGACGGAATATGCGCCTGATAAATCTTACTGATCGGGAAGGATTCTATAATTCTCTTGTGCATTCTCTGACACTGAAATGCCTCTTCTGTATAAAACGGACTTTCATGCTGGTTGATCATGATCCCGTCTTCATGCAGGGCATTGTAACAATTGCCGTAAAATTCCTTTGTAAACAATCCCTCCGCAGGACCAAACGGATTTGGAGAATCAATCAGGATCAGATCATACACATTGGATCTGGAACGCACAAACCGCAGTCCATCTTCATTATAGATTGTCACGCGATCGTCATCCAGGCTGCTTGCAATCTGCGGAAAATATTTCCGACAGACTTCAACCAGAAGAGGATCTACTTCTACGACGTCTATCTTCTGAATGGTATTATATTTTGCAAGCTCCCGCACACATCCGCCGTCACCTCCGCCGATGACCAGCACATTCTCTACCTTCGGATGTACTGCCATAGGAACATGCGCCATCATCTCATGGTAGATAAATTCATCTTTTTCTGTCAGCATCAGATCTCCGTCCGCTACGAGAATCTTACCAAATTCTTTTGATTCGAGAACATCGATTCGCTGAAACTCGCTCTGCGCACTGAACAGCTGCTTGTCCACACGGATGGACAGTTTCACATTGTCCGTGTGTTCATCTGAAAACCACATTTCCATCACTTTTATCCCCCTTATATCAGAACATTTAAATATTCGATTGCCGCATCTTCAGGTCCCGTCATGGAACACCCCTTTTCTTTGGCATAGAGAATATACTCGATTACATCTTTTGTGATCTTCTCTCCCGGTGCCAGAATCGGAATTCCAGGCGGATAACACATTACGAACTCACTGCAGATTCTGCCTTCTGACTCCCGGATCGGCACTGCCTCTTTTTCCGCATAGAAAGAATCCTGCGGACTCATGATGACCTCTGGTTCAATATATTCCTGGCTGAGCATACCCGTCTTGTCTTTCTGATATCTGCGCTTTACTTCTGCCAGTGCACTTACCAGACGCTCAATCTCCTGGATCCGGTCTCCGATAGACAGATATGCCAGAATATTCCCGATATCTCCAAATTCGATCTGAATATCATACTCATCCCGCAGAATATCATAGACCTCGATTCCCGCAAGACCAATTTCCAGCGTATGGATGGACAGCTTCGTTGTATCAAAATCATAAATACTGTCTCCATTGATCAGCTCTTTTGAAAATGCATAATATCCTCCGATCCGATTGATCTCTTCTCTTGCATAATCCGCCAGCGCCGCCACTCTTGCAAAAGATTCCTTGCCGCGCAACACCAGATTTCTTCTGGAAATATCCAGACTGGACAGTAAAAGATAGGAACCGCTGGTGGTCTGCGTCAGGTTGATGATCTGTCTCACATAACCCGCATGCATAGACGGACCTACAAGCAAAAAGGAACTCTGTGTGAGACTTCCGCCTGATTTGTGCATACTCACAGATGCCATATCTGCCCCTGCCTCCATTGCTGAAACCGGCAGATTCTCTCCAAAATAAAAATGTGTTCCATGGGCTTCATCTACCAGAACCTTCATGCCGTGAGCGTGTGCTTTTTTTACGATAGAACGTAAATCAGAACAAATTCCGTAATACGTCGGATTGTTCACAAATACAGCTACCGCATCCGGATGCTTCTGAATCGCCAGTTCTACCTGAGACACTTTCATACCAAGTGAAATTCCCAGACTGTGCTCCACATCCGGATTGACATAGATCGGAATCGCTCCGCATAACACCAATGCGTTGATCACACTGCGGTGTACATTTCTCGGTAATATGATCTTATCCCCCTTCTTACAGCAGGAAAGTACCATCGCCTGCACCGAGGATGTCGTTCCCCCTACCATCAGAAATGCATGACTTGCATGAAATGCCTCTGCTGCCAGCTGTTCTGCATCTTTGATAACAGAAACCGGATGACACAGATTGTCCAGCGGTTTCATGGAATTGACATCAATACTGACACAGCGTTCTCCCAGTAATTCCACCAGTTCTTTATTTCCTCTTCCGTGCTTATGTCCCGGAACATCAAACGGTACGATCCGCATCCGCCGGAACCGCTCTAATGCTTCATAGATCGGAGCATTCTCCTGTGATAAATTCTTCATCTTTCTTTCACCTCGCCCTTTTTTGTCAATTCCCCTTTACTTCTGAATGTTTGTGATATAAAAAAAGCGCAGAAAAACGTACGTTACATCTACATTCTTTCTTGCGCTTGCTATGCTTCTTTATATAATGCCAATCTCCTGCTTAAGTACAGGAGCTTTGTCTTTTCTTCTAAGTATAAGCACTACAGATATAAAGGTTTTCGAGTCTATATAGCAAATATTTTACTTTTAATACTCTTATTGACCGTTTCACAAGTTGATGTGCTGTTTACGCACCGGTTATAAAGTAACCAACTTATAAAATTTAAGCTTTTAACTTAATCAATAATGCAGCTTCTGCTGCGTTAAATATTTGCATGGAACTCTCAATATCCGTTCGTTCTCCATACGAATCTATTATACGTGCATAGGTTTCGAATTGCAAGAACTTTTTCCTGAGATTTCTTTCAATCAGATGAGCGCCTGCTACTGTTCACACCAATCCCCGCCTATCCATGCGCAATCGTCGTGCTTGCGCACAAACTAAATGAAGGAGATGCATTTAACATCTCCTCTTCTCTGTGATAAAACAATCTCTCTTTTATAAGTTTCCCCGCATACGATAGGTTCTTTGACTCTGTATCGTATGATGTTCTCTGCACTTCCCGCTTCGAATCTCGTGTTTTTCATGATGCTTTCCAAGCCCATTTTGAAGCAGTGTCTTATTCTCTGACTTCAGCACTTCCTGCGGATATTCTCTTGCATCATCAACTGCAAACCAAAAGCGCATCCTCTGTGCTGCAAACCAGCTCGACAACCGCGGGGTATTTAATTTTTCCTCTGCTGAATGTTCATTGTTATAAATCTGATACTCTGAACATACCCAGACAAATATCACTGTCGTAATTGCCAAAATACATGTTCCAATCAATGCTTCCGTCATAACCGTACACTCCTTCCTCTTACTTTATAGTATAATTGTAGCTCTTTTTAATTCAAAATTCAATGTTTTCAGATATATTTATCTTTTAAATTTTATTTTTCTCGCTTTACAAACAAAATAACTAATTGTAATTATAACCATCATTACTGTTATTACAATCAAAATATCGGGACGTACCCAAAATGTAATCTTTCCCGCAAGAAATACACTTGTCGGACCGTCCGATCCTCCTGTAATACTGACCGTCTCATTGGCGATCTCTGTATGGATTTCGGCAAATTCCGACTTTATACGATATTCCTGATACATCAGATATCCGGACAGAGTTCCCGATAAAAGGGTCAAAATAATTAAAACAGAACCTATCCAGCCAATTTTGAACTCTCTTTTAACTGCATTTTCCCGCAAAATTTCTTCTGCGATTTTTTTGTCTCTCCCTGATGCGCAACCGCCTCTTCTTCCGAAACTCCGTTTTCGATCATATCCGAAATTATTTCTTCATAATATGCAAGATACTTCTCCCGTTCATCCTTTTTTAATTTTCTCAGACTGTATCGAAGATTCTTGATAAACTGTTCCTTCTTCATTTCTCATCCTCCTCTGCAATATAATCCAATATTTTTAACAACTGTGCTCTGTCTTTGTCAAAATTTTTCAGATACTGTCTTCCCTCTTCTGTTAGATGAAAATATTTCCGCAATCGATTATTGTACTGTGTGGTATAGGATTTTACTTTTCCACCCATCTCCAATCTTCGCAAAATAGGATACAAAGTGGATTCTGAAATTTCAATCAGATCAGAAACATCTTTTATAATCTGGTATCCGTAGGAATCTTCCTTTCTCAATACTGCTAAAACACATAATTCCAACAATCCTTTTCTTAACTGTGCATCCATAAAACACCTCCCTATACATGATACTATATATTGCATAGTATATAATGTCAATGCCCCGATTTTGATTAACCTCTACATTAACAAAGTACCTTCCTTTTTGATGCAAATCACCTTGACTTCATCGAAGCATTTGCTATAATTTGCTTATAGAATTCCTCTGCTGATGGGGGAAATAACTATGGGAAAACGAACATTATCTGTAAAGAATCTGATGAAACTTCTCTGGAAGATGGAAGATGCATTATTTATCTCAGTACCCGCGGGGAGAATGCAGAGGAAGTTCCAAAAGAACTGGTAATATTTTTGAAATTTGTAAAGGCAGACCTGAAAGAAAGTCAGGAAGATTTCCACGATATCTATGTTAAGCAGTTGCAGAATTCTATCCGACATATTAAGGAAAGCCGTGAAATGGAGGAACGTTTCATGATTTTAGAAGAGATGTTGAGAGATGAGCGTGCGGCCGGACGCAGAGAAGAGCGTCAATCTATATTACGCAGTTTTTTAGAAGATTTTGGATCTATACCACCAGAACTTGAAAAGAAACTCTTTGAGGAATCAGATGCAACTGTTCTGAAAAACTGGTTAAAAATTGCAGCTACATCAAAAAGTATCGAAGAATTTATACAAAAAATCCAGTAATTCTTTACTGGACTGTCAAGTTATCTTATGCTTTTGGGTATTATAGCGGGACATCCCCCATATTCAAAAGCATGTCACAACGCAATCTATGCCTGATCAGGCAGTACTTATCAAAAAAGATGCAGAGGAATTCTATTGTTTTTTAACAACAAAGTGTACAAGCACTCTTTTCGGAATGCCCGTACACTTTTCTTTTTACAACCCTTTTGTAATCTCTCTCGCTACATACACACCACTCGCTGATGCATGGGACAGAGAATGTGTCACTCCACTTCCGTCACCGATCACGTACAGACCTTTGTACATGGTCTCCAGATGTTCATCCAGTTCTACTTCCATATTATAGAACTTGACTTCCACACCGTAAAGCAAAGTATCATCATTGGCTGTACCCGGAGCGATCTTATCCAGTGCGTAGATCATCTCGATAATTCCATCCAGGATTCGTTTCGGAAGCACAAGGCTTAAGTCTCCCGGCTCTGCCGCAAGTGTCGGTCTGACAAATCCATCCTCAATTCTGTCATGGGTGCTTCGTCTTCCACGGATCAGGTCACCGAATCTCTGCACGATCACACCGCCGCCCAGCATATTGGACAGTCTGGCAATACTCTCTCCGTATCCGTTGCTGTCTTTAAACGGCTCTGAGAAATGCTTTGCCACAAGCAGTGCAAAGTTTGTATTTTCTGTCTGCTTTTCTGTATCTTCGTAGCTGTGTCCGTTTACAGTTACGATTCCGTTTGTATTTTCATTTACTACGATTCCGTATGGATTCATGCAGAATGTACGGACTTTATCCTCAAATTTTTCTGTACGGTATACAATCTTGCTTTCATACAGTTCATCTGTCAAATGGGAGAACACTGCTGCCGGCAGTTCTACGCGGACACCAAGATCTACACGGTTGGATTTTGTCGGGATCTTCATGTCGCGACAGACTTCTTCCATCCATTTACTTCCGCTTCTTCCTACTGAAACAATACACTTCTCGCATTCATCACGGTCTTCTCCATGTGTCACGATATAGCCGTTTTCTGTCTTCTCCAGCTTGTCCACATAGTAATTGAAACGGAATTCTACTTTATCTTTTAATTCTGCGTACAGATTTTCCAGGACTACATAGTTGATATCTGTTCCCAGATGACGGACAGATGCTTCCAACAACTTTAATTTATTCTGCAGACACAGCTTTTTGAACTTGCTTCCTGCAGTGGAATACATCTTGGTTCCTTTTCCACCGTATTCCACATTGATCTCATCCACATAGCGCATCAGATCAATGGCAGTGTCTTTTCCGATATACTCGTACAATGTTCCGCCAAAATCGTTTGTAATATTATATTTTCCATCCGAAAAAGCTCCGGCGCCTCCAAATCCATTCATGATGGCACAGGTCTTGCAGTTGATACAGCTTTTTACCTTCACTCCGTCAATCGGACATTTTCTTTTCTCCAGAGGATTTCCCGCTTCCAGAACCGCAATTTTCAGCTGCGGTGCATCTTTCACCAGCTCATATGCCGCAAAGATTCCTCCCGGACCTGCTCCAATAATGATCACGTCATACTGACTCATATGTTTCTCCTTTCGTTACGGTCATTTTACTCTCACTGTTTCTATTATAGCCAACCATCACGAAAAAAGAAACTGTTTTCCGGATTCTTATGAAATCCTTCCGTTTTCCATCTGATATACCTTTTCCGCCACAGCCATGGTCGATTCTCTGTGGGATACTAAAATAACAGTCTTGTCTTTCCCCATTTTTTTCAGAGATCTTAAGATAATACTTTCATTCAGAGAATCCAGATTGCTGGTCGGCTCATCCAGAAGCAAAAGCGGTGCATCGTGCAGAAATGCTCTTGCCACGCCGATCCTCTGTTTTTCTCCTCCGGAAAGGGTATCTCCCAACTCTCCGACCAGCGTATCGTATCCATTTGGAAGGCTTTCTATAAATTCATGCAGAGATGCTTTTTTTGCTGCCTCTACGATTTCTTCTCTGGAAGCCCCCGGCTTTGCGATCGCAATGTTGTTGGCGATTGAATCGTGGAACAGACACGTCTCCTGTGTCACATAGCTTTCCATATCACGCAGCTCGTTTGTATTGATACCGGACAGTTTTCTGTCTCCCATTCGGATCACTCCGCTGTGTACATCATAAAAACGCATCAGCAGCTTTAACAGCGTTGATTTTCCGGAACCGCTTCTTCCATGGATTCCAATCCGGCTGCCTTTCGAAATCGAGATCGAATAGTCTTTTAAAATCTGTTCTTCTTCATAAGCAAAATCAATGTTTTCACAATTGATATCTGCAAATTCTGCGGTTGCCTGACCGGATACTTCTTCAATCTGCGGTTCTTCTTCCAAAAGGGATAACACACGCTCTCCACTTGCCAGTGTCTGCATCAGATTGTTTGACAGACTGGACAGAGCAACAACCGGTCCAAAAGAGCTCATCATCAGGATCGTACAGAGCAGTACTGCGTCAAATCCGATCTCCCCCTGCTGATGCAGCCATGTTGTAAGGAACAGCATTCCAAAAGAGAAAATCAGGATCAGGACATTTGTTCCTCCCCTTTGTGTTCCTTCCAGTTTCTTCATTTCTTTCTGTTTCGCATCCAGTTCCACACTTTTGCGTTCCATCTGCTCTTCCCGTTTTTCTCCGCATCCATACTGGATCGTCTCATCCAGACCGCGAAGACTGTTCAGAACGAAGCTGTTCAGATCCCCGAAACGGGTACGAAATTCCATTCCTTTTTCTGAACCTCGTCTGGAATTCCACATGGGCATCAGAACTCCAATTGCAAGATATCCCACAAGGGCGAACAGACCGATCAGCACATGATATCGGAGAAAGAAAATTTCCATGATCAGGGATGTCAGGAATGCGATTGCGATCGGCGAAATCGTATGCGCATAAAATACTTCCAGAAGCTCAATATCTGTTGTGATGATCGAGATCAGATTTCCTTTGTCTCTTCCGTCCAGTTTTGCAGGACAGAGCTTTCTCAAAACCGCAAATACTTTGTGACGGATCAGTGCCAGCAGCTTAAACGCAATATAATGGTTGCATGCCTGCTCTCCATAGTGCAGAATTCCGCGCAGTACCGCAATCACTGCAAGGCAGACAAACAATGTCGTCAGAGAAACTCCCTGCCATATTCCCATAATCTGCAGGATTCCAACTCCTGCCAGTACGGTGAGAAAGATCGCACAAAGATATCCTGTGACACCTAGCAGAATCGCTGCTGCCATAACGTGCATCAGGGGACGGATCAGTCCGATCAGTTTTCCCATAATCTGTATTCCACTTCTTCGCTTCATGCTCTTCCCTCCCTTACCTGACACAATTCCTGCTGTTTCTGATACATATTTGCATAGCTTCCTGCTTTTTTCATAAGGTCTCCATGTGTGCCGCTCTCTGTAATCTGACCGTTTTCCAACATATAAATCTGATCAGATGCCACCACATTTGCAAGCCGGTGAGAGATAAACAGAATCGTTTTCGTCTTTGCCAGCTCCCGGATCACTTCCATGATCTGATCCTCACTTTCCACATCAATATTGGACGCTGCCTCATCAAAAATATACATCGGCGTATCATGAAGAAGTGCTCTGGCGATGGCAAGACGCTGTCTCTGTCCTCCCGAAAAGTTACTTCCCTGCTCCTCCAGCATCGTATCCAATCCATTTTGTGCCTGCAAAAACTCATACAGATTTACCTGCCTGAGCGCTGCTTCCATCTGTTCTCTCGACACAGATGGATCCGCCATTTTCAGGTTTTCTTCTACCGTTCCCTTGAACAGATAACTGTTATGTCTCACCAAGGTGATCTTATCCATCAGACTGGACTCTTTAATCTCCTGAATCGGTACATTATTGATCTGGATCTGTCCCGAAAATGTACGATTCTTCCCTGTCAAAAGTGCCGCAATGGTACTTTTTCCACAACCGGACAGACCCACCAGAGAGACAAATTTTCCGGATGGTATGGTCAGCGAAATATCCCGTAATACCTTTCGCTCCGGCTCATAGGAAAATTCCACATGCTGCAGTGTGACGTCCATTTGTTCGCCCTCAATCTCGTGCTCTCCCCGTTTTGGCTCTTCCATATCCAGAATCTTAAAAATCTTGTCACTTGCCGACATTCCGTTCATGGCAATGTGGAAGAAAGAACCCAGCAAACGCAGTGGAATGAAAAATTCAGATGCAAGCAGAATAATCGTAAACGCCCCTGCGAGTGATACATTTCCTGCCAGATACTCTTTGACAGTCACAATCATTCCAATTGCTGCTCCGCCATATGCTACAATATCCATCACACTGACAGAATTAAGCTGCATAGTGAGCACTTTCATCGTGATCTTACGAAACCGCTCTGATTCGTCGTCCATTTCTTTGGCTTTTTGCTCATCTGCCTGATAAATCTTTAAGGTTGTGAGTCCTTGCAGGTTCTCTAAGAAACTGTCACCAAGTTCTGTATAGATTCCCCAGTATTTGCTCAGCAGTTTCTTTGCGAATTTCTGTACTGCCACGATCGACATCGGAATCAGCGGTACACATACAAGAAGCACAATACATGCCTTGATGCTGATCGGTGACAATACCGCAAACAATGTGATCGGTGCAAGCAGACTGTAGAACAGCTGCGGAAGATATCTCCCATAATAAATCTCCAGCTGCTCGACTCCTTCCGCAGACACCTGAACCACCTCGGAAGTAGATACCTTTTCTTTATAGGCCGCTCCCAAACGCAGCAGCTTCTCATAAATCTGCTTTCTTAAAACCGTCTTTACATCCGCACTTGCCCGATAAGAGGCATATGCAGCTCCTTTTTCGCACAGAAAACGCGCACAGATTGCCAGGATCACAATTCCTGCCGTTTGCAGCATCACCTGCTGATCCAATGTTTTTTCAAACAGCTGCTGGATCATATTTCCTGCCGCAAACACTGCTGCGATCTGAAACAGCAGTGCGATCCACTGCCAGAAAATATTAGCTCCGATATATTTTCCCGAGCCCTTCAACAGCTTGAGTAGTCTCGTCTTAATCATATGTTTCTTTCCTTCCCATTCTCTTTTTTTCTTTTGCAGAAGTGATCACGTGCCGGATTGCCATGATTGGATGATAAAATAACATTCTCGGTCCGGCAAACCGCATCACATTTCGAATTTCTTCTCTCATCTGCGGCTTGTAACAATGTACCCTGCAGTTACTGCAGAATGTCTTTGTCTCCATAAACGGACATTTATCCACACGCATTGCGGCATAGTCTCTGAGTTTTTCACACTCCTCGCACAGTCCATGATGTTTTTCCACAGTTTTATGTTTTTTCCGGCAATAAAGGTGGATCATCAGATCCACGATCTGCTTTTCTTTTTCCCGTTTGTTCTGCACTTGCTGACTCTTTTTTATATCTTTCATTTAAGCCGCCTCAATTCTGATCGTCTTGATTTTTGTAAAGAAATATACATATTTAAAAAGGATCAGCAGAAGAATAAAAATACGCCCCGGCAGATTGCTCATCATAAAAAATGCACACATCAGCATTGCGGATGCCGGAAGCAGAATACACAGCTTTGTCTTTAATGTCATGGCACGCTCCTTTACAAAGCTGTCCAGATGATTTTTGTAAAGCTTCGTCCCCATAAACCACTTGTGAAATCTTTCCGATCCTCTTGCAAAACAAAAAGATGCCACCAGCAAGAATGGAGTTGTTGGCAAAATCGGCAGGATCACTCCCACTGCTCCGATTCCAAGACATAAAAACGCTGCTGCCAGCCATAACATTTTCAATGGGTTTTTTCTCATACGCTCTCCTTTTTTCACTTCTACCAAAAGTTTTTATCATCTATTTTTCAATAGTCTCAACTAACAAAGTGATGCTACCATAATTGATAATTATTTTCAAGTAAATTTTTACAGGAAATCAGAAGAACTTTCTGTGAATTTGCTGTTCAAAAGAAAAATCCATGATATGATAAGGAACAAATGTAGAAAATAATTTGATTTGACAAGGTGATTTTATGGATAAATTTGAAAAACGATGGATTCGACGTGAATTTAATAAAACAAACGGTATGATTTTTCTTTACAAGATCTTATTTGGCCAACTCACTTTTTTGATCATGATGGCGATGTACCGGCTGTTTCCGGTTGACGAACATTTTAATGACGGAGCTGTCTGGTATCTGATCTCCGGCTTTCTCTGTCTCGGGATCTTTGTCATATGGCGCAGACCTTCCTTTTTCCGTACGCAGATTTTTCCGGTACATTCTCATATGAGCCCGGGAAAATTTCTCAGCTTTTTCGGGATTTTTATGATCGCACAGAACGCTTCTTCCGTTCTTTATGTACTTATGGAAATGGGAGCACAGCACTTCGGTTTTACATTTGCGCGTTCTCTGGAAGCTGCTACGGGAGGCTCTGTTACGATCTCTATGCTTCTCTACTCCGGATTTGCTGCTCCGCTGATCGAGGAATTCATTTTCCGCGGTGCTGTTTTAAAGACATTGGAGCCTTTCGGCAAGTGGTTCGCACTTTTGGCCTCCTCACTTGCCTTTGCTCTCATGCACGGAAATTTTGCACAGATTCCTTTTGCAATGGCTGCCGGACTGATCCTTGGATATATCGCTATGGAATACTCGATCTGGTACAGTCTCCTTTTGCATATTTCCAACAATCTGATCCTGGGAGATGTTCTGCCCCGTATTGCAGGCATAATGCCTGGCAACAGCGGAAATATCCTGTACAATGTGATCACCAATCTGCTCGTCATCCTTGGAATTGTGCTCCTGCTTCGAAAATACCGCTCCATTCCCCGCATCTGTAGCAGCGAGTCTCACAATACGGGGAAACTGTTATTTTTATATTTTACTTCCGTTTTTGGAATTTTATTTACACTGTCCTGTATCTGGAGCGGATTTGCCGGAATCAGTCCGCTGTAGTGTTTCTTTTTAATAACTCTACCACATACTGCTGAGCTTTTTCCCCGTATAAAAAGACATCGTACAGATTTCCGTTCTGACTTTCCCTCTCTTCTGCCCGGATGCCCAGCGCTTCTCCTTTTTCTGTCAGAAAGGTTCTGCTGTATCCGTTCCAGAACTTCTGCTCCAGATACCCTTCTGCCAGAAGTTCCTCAGTAATGGATTTGATCGTCAGACGCTTCATCGTCTTTTCATCCCGCAGTGCATTGATAGATGCCACGAATTCGCTGATTGTCGTCTCCGTGACAAAAGCGATCTGCTGTTCCATTTCCTCTGTCAGATGAAATGCCTCTTTTCTTCCTTTTTTTGCCCGCTCTGTCAGCGGAATCTCTGAAGCACCATAGTTCGTTTCCTCGGCTCCGTATGCCGCCTTATCTCCATTCGTAATATCACGAATGCAGTATAAAAACGCCTCCCCATACTGTTCCAGTTTTCTGGCGCCCATCCCGTTAGCTGTCAGCATTTCTTCTTTTGTGAGAGGGATTTTCACGCACATATCATGAAGCGTCTTATCAGATGCCACCATATACGGCGGAATGGATTTTTCTTTTGCCAGTTCGCTGCGCAGCTTTCGGAGTTCTTCAAACAGATGCTGCGCTTTTTCACTCAGGTCTCCCAGTCCTTTCACACCTCGCCTTGCAGATGTTTTCTGTACTTCCGCTTTTCTGTATGCGATCACAAACGGATCCGTCCCTTGAAGCAATTCTTCTGATGTATCTGTGAGCTTCAGTAATGCGTATTTATCTTTTGTCTGGCACAGATAGCCTCGCTCCAGCATCGCCTGAATGATCTCTTTGATGCGTTCCTGTCCGATTTTGCTTTGTTTTCCATAACAAAGATTGTCGTTCATCCGGTAATTTCGGATTTTTGCAGTATTTTCGCCGAGCAGCGTGCCTGCTATCATGTTCACCCCGAATCTCTGCCCGGACTCACGGACGCATTCAATCACATCTGCTGCCGCTTCTGTTGCATCCATCTCTTCCAGTTCCTCCAGACAGTTGGAGCAGTTTCCACAGAGCTCTTTTGCCTGTTCCCCAAAATAACCGAGAATATAATTTCGCAGGCATCCCGTAGTCGTACAGTAGGTTGTCATCTTCTGAAGCCGCTCCCGATCCTGCACCTGGATATTCTGCATCTCTTCCGCTGTGTATTCTCCATAGTTTTCCTTGCTTTCCAGCAGAAACTGATTGATAACGACGTCCTGAGGCGAATAGTAAATGATGCATTCTGACGGCTCCGAATCCCGTCCGGCTCTTCCCGCTTCCTGATAATAATTTTCCAGACTTTGGGGCATATTGTAATGCAGGACATACCGGACATTGGACTTATCAATCCCCATTCCAAACGCATTGGTTGCGATCATCACCTGGATCCGATCGTAAATAAAATCCTCCTGACTGCTCTTTCTTGCCTCATTGCCCATTCCCGCGTGATATCTGCCCACTGAAAATCCCGCACTTTCCAGAAACAGGTAAAGTTCATCCACATTCTTTCTTGTGGCACAGTAAATAATTCCGCTTTCATCCGAATGTTTTTCCAGATACTCCCGGATTCTTTCTTTTTTCTCTTTTGTTCTCTGCACCTCAAAATACAGATTTTCCCGGTCAAATCCTGTCACTGCCACATAAGGATTCTGCAGCTTCAGTACTTCCCGGATGTCTGTCTGTACACGCTTTGTTGCCGTGGCAGTAAAGGCTGTCACGATCGGACGGACAGGAAGCTGGCGGATAAATGAAACAATCCGCACATAACTCGGTCTGAAATCCTGTCCCCACTGAGAAATACAGTGTGCCTCGTCAATCGTCACCATAGAGATTTCGGCATGACAGGCAAAGTCGAGAAACCTTGGAGTCTCCAGACGCTCCGGCGCCACATAGACGATTTTGTATCGTCCCGCTTTTGCAAATTCCAAAGCCTTTGCAACCTGGTTTTCTGTCAGAGAGCTGTTGATATATGCGGCATGAATCCCGGCTTCATTCAACGCCTTCACCTGATCCATCATCAAAGAGATCAAAGGGGAGATCACGATCGTAATTCCCCGCATCATCAATGCCGGAACCTGATAGCATAATGATTTTCCGGCTCCGGTAGGCATAATGGCAAGCGCATCTCTTCCCGCCAAAATCTGATCGATGATCTCCTCCTGGCCCGGACGAAATGAATCGTATCCAAAATATGTTTTTAAAATCTGTAGTTTTTCCCCTTCCACTGTCAGACCTCCTCTCTTTCTAAATTCCAAGCGTCTTTCGCACTTGTTCTCTTCTCTGATAAAACTCCTGATAAAATGACCCGTCATCCTCTGCTTCGTATGGAGTCTGATAAAACAATCGCAGAATATACGTCGTAAGGATCTGGATATTCTCTTTTTCCAGCTCTCCTATTGACTCTTCGCAAGTCAGAAGAAATTGGTGCCAGTCTGAAATGTACTGCTCATAAGCTTTCAGGTTGGTAATTCCGAGCCATTTTTTCACTTTCACCTTTCCGCGGTTCTCTTTTTTGCATTCTTTTGTCAGAAGAAAATATCGAAATCCCTCTTCTTCATACAGCCTTCCCAGCGGAAACAGTCGGCAGATTCCCGACCGAAACGCATGAATCCCACATCTTTCGTTCTCATCCAGAAACGGACAGGCATCCGTCTTAGGATCCATTTTTAAATTTGGAAGGATCATACCATCTACTACATTTAACTCGATCTCCTGATTCAGAAGCCCGGCAAAATCCTTTCCGGTTGCCTGTTTCAAATGAAACAGATCGATGGGATCCAGAATAATAGATTTCCCCATTCCGCGACAACACGCCGAACACCCCTGACACTCATAACAATCTGCCTTTACCATATCATTTGAAGTATATAATTTTCCATCTGAAATCTCATTTAAATCTACATTACGCCTCATACAAGCTCCTTTATCATCTAAAATATTTCTAACCAGTTTATTTTAACACGCTTTTTATGGACTGGACAACAGCAACTATTTCTCCGTCATTTTTGCCAATTTTATATCCATTTCTCCACTTTTTTATTGCAATATGATACAATACAAAAACAAACAACCTAACAAAGGAGGGCACACTATATGAATCACCTGAATTCTATTTATCAGCGTCTGCAGTCTAATTATAGCGATTGTGATATCACATACGCTCCCGGGCTTTTGACTGTAAAGTGCAAAAACGGTGAAATCCGGGCAGACGGTTTTCGTACCTGCTTTCTCGAAGATGGAAAGACCGTACAGGAGCTTTTGGAAAAAAACGATGACAATCTCTATGAAGAAATGGAACGATTTATCCTTTATCTGCAGGAAGGCGGAGCAGATGCCGCACAATCGGATGAATTAAAAATGCTGAAAAACCCTGCTTATCACAATGCATTTACACGTTCCGGCAAAATTGCCGGTCGTATTTTATTGATCGCAGGCGGTGCAGAACTTCTGCTTTTGGCGTTTTGTTTCCGTCAGGATCAACTGCTTTTCTTTTTACTGCCATTGCTGATCTGGCCGATTTTTTCACTGGCTCTGATTGCCTTTGTGCGCAAAAAGATCCTCGCCCGGATCTGGATCTGTCCGAATTGTGGCTCCCGGCTTCCTTTGACCTGTTCTCCTTTTTCAGTTATCATTGAATACGTAGCTTCCTGCCCTGCTTGCGGAGCAAATCTGGAGACAGAGTCACTTCCATCGGAAATTCCGGAGGCAGACGATGAGGATGGAAAAATATCCGATACAGCAGATCAGTCCATGACGTTCTCCCCGAATCCAGAAGGAGTGGTCAAACCACCTCGTAAATGGCCGGCACTCCTTTCCGGTATTGTGATCATTTTGTACAGTCTCCTGGGACTGTTTATGACACTGTTTTATATGGGGGATGCCCCTTCTGTCGGGATTGCACTGGGAATTGTGATGCATGTGAGCATTCTTCTGTCCGGTATCGCCTTGCTGGTTTGTCGTGCTCCAAAACTGCCGGAACATTCCCGTCCTGTCATTTGTATCCAGGAGCGGCTTTTCGTTTCTGTTTTAGCGTTTATTGTCTGGCCACTGGCACTTTTTCTTTTGTTGATTGCTTTCGGATACTGCGTCCAGCCTCCTCTGGATGTTCCATTTGGTCTGATTATGTTTCTGATTGGACTGGGACTTCTCATCTGCGGGATCTGGATGCTGCTGGCCGGAAAAAACCGCAGATTGTACGTTTTTGAAAACGGAAGTCTGACTTATATGACAAGCTGGGGACGCAAACGTGAACTTCTTCCCGGACAGCGATTTTCCATCCGCTTCGGAGCCAATGACTCCATTCAGTTTTTAAATGCGGACAAAAAGAAAATTTTCGCGATCGAACGTAATATGCGCGGCGTAGACAAACTGGCGGACTGGGTCGAATCCAGAGAGATTCCGCTTGAGATAACAAAGTTAAAAGAACAACAGATTCAGCAGGAAGAAGGAATCGAACCTGTCATTCAATGGCGGGAAGAATATACAACCAGACTTCACAGCCACCTAAAAGAAATCCGACTTGGGAAATGGCTGGTACTGGCACTCTTCTGGGCCGGCAGTATCATTCCGCTTTTCTTTTTCATCGCAGGAGCCTTGAAGTTCAGCCAGACCATCTACCTGATGGCAGCTTCTCCCCTTCCATTTATTGTATATTATCTGGCGTTTGCGCCTGTCCTGACACTAAACGGAAAGCAAAAAGGCGCCACTGCAGAATGGCAGGCTCACCATATCCGCATTTCTCTCCCTCTGGTTTTGCTTCCTGCATTGTGGCTGATGTCAGTATTTCACTACGGTCTGGAGCAAGTACTGATTATGGAAGAAAAATGGTACACACTGGCATTCTGGTTTGGACTTGGCGCAATCTTTATCATCGCCTTTGTCCTTCGCACTCCAAAACGTCTGCGTGGAGAAGGGCTTTTCATGATCAGTCTGTCACTCCTGTTGGTGGCAGAACCGATGGTGTATGCCGGTAATTTTGCCCTGTGTGGAGAGGAAACCCACTATCCGGCAAAAGTACTGGAACGAAATATAGAACAAGACGATGACGATGATTCTCTGGAATATTTTTTGACTGTGCAGTTGGATGACGGAACAGCTTTTGAATTTCCTGTTACTGAAGAGTTGTATGAAATGGAAGAGTCCGGAACAGAATTTGTTGTATGTCAGAGAGAAAATCCATTGGGTGTGCGGATGCTGGATCTGCACTTGCCGCCTGAAAAATAGTCACAGATATTTTTATAAATGAACTGAGAAATCAAAATTACAATAAGTGAGGAGAAAAAATATGTTCAATATAATAGAATTGTTATTTCCTGTGATCTTCATACTAATCTTTATAATGATTATATTCACTTTGGCAAAGGGGATTTCTACTTGGCATAAAAACAATAATTCTCCCCGTTTAACTGTATCAGCAAGAATCGTTGCAAAACGCCAGAATACCACGTATCACAATCAGCCAAACGCTGGAGATACCTCAGGAGCTCATGGATATCATACAACATCCAGTACTACTTATTATGTCACTTTTCAAGTGGAAAGCGGTGACAGAATAGAGATGTCTGTATCCGGCTCAGAGTACGGAAAGCTTACAGAGGGCGATGAAGGAAAATTGACATTTCAAGGAACAAGATATTTACAATTCAATATGGAAAATTGAACAACAAATACATCATTGAACAGAGAATATTTCAATGATACAATTCTATCCATTAGAATAAATTATTAGGAGCAATACAGAAACTTATGGAAAAAAATACATTAGGTGAAATAATCCATCATTTACGCAAAAAAGCGGGACTAACACAAGAAGCATTGGCGGATGGTATTTGCTCCCCTGTTTCTATCTCAAGGATAGAAAACGGAAAACAAATGCCATCGGGAAAAGTTTTAGAACAACTCCTTGCACGCCTTGGCACAAGCACTTATCAGCTCTGCAATATTTATTATGAAAACGAGTGTCAGTCATCCTTACGCCAAACTTTAGATGAAATCAGTGAACAAGTATCCGCAGGTGAGTTTATTCAGGCAAAAAAGACATTACAGCAGCTTTCTACTGAAAAAATGGACATCGCTAATCTCCAGTACACCAAAATGATTCATGTGGCAATTCGTATGCATGATGGTGCTGCAGACGAGCAAATGGAAGATGAATTAACAAACGCACTCCATCTGACAAAACCCGATATCGACTTCAATGATTTTCGCAGGGAGTTGTTTTCCCCTACGGAGGCTAATATTCTTGTCATGCTAACGGCAGCAAAATATATGGCGGGTAAAAATTTAGAAGCTATTCGTATTGGTGAGGAAATCCTGTTTGCCTTGGAACGCAGCCATAGTCGTCTTTCTGACTATAAGGTCCTTCAGATCAATTTAGCGCATAACCTAAGCCAAATTCTGCAAGATGAGGGACGGTATCAAGAAGCGCTTCTCTATGCAAAAAAAGCAGAGAATCTCAGCATTTGTGGAACAGAACAGTTTCTCCTTCCGGAAATTGAATTTAGTATTGCACAAATTCTTAACAATATGAAAAAAAGGCAGGAAAGTCGTATGCGTATGGAAGCGCTGATTCCCTATATGCGCCTGATTGGAAAAAAAGAAATGGCAGATTTAGTTCAAGAATATTTAGAGAAAAACTTAACAAATGATGTAAATTAAAACTATACATGGCTCGATATGGAAATGCCGCATTCTTCCCTTTACAATTTACTTGTCGAAGGGAGATATCAAGATTATGAAAAAAATAAAATGGGAACACATCCTGCTGTTTTTCTTAGAATTACTAGTAAATATGGCAACTGTAGGTGTCGCAATTCTATTAAACGCCTTAATTGATGCTGCACAAATTTCCATTACCAGCCAAGACGCTCACCATTTACAAAAAGTGTTGTTTATTAGTATTCTCTATGCTGTATGTTTAGGTGTACTGGTCTTTTTGTCAAATCGATACAAAGCCTGCTATATCAGAAAACGTTTACTTGAGATGCGTACTGTATTAGCAGATGGTACTTTGCAATCAAGTATTGCTAACTATGAAGAAACGGGTAATGCGTCATATGTTACGGCATTCAACCAAAATTTTTCTATCATTGAGGAAAAAGTGTTGCAAAACCGTATTTCCATCTTAGACTCTGTCATTTGTATCGTGTTTGCTGTTCTCGTGCTTTTATACATGAATCCACTTATTGCTGTTATCTCCATTGCAGCCATGGCAATCCCAAGCTTATTGCCAAGTCTTTTTACCAAGGTACTTGGCACAGCACAGGAAACAGTCATGAAATCAACAACATCCTACAATGAAACAGTAGCTGATCTTCTAACTGGTTATGAAGTGATAAAAACTTACCATGCAGAGGATGAGATGTTTCATAAATTTTCTAAGACAGCAAAACGATTAGATAGCAACAAAGAACATTTTTCATCCTTGATGGCAAGTGTATATGGTTTAACTACACTTTCATCTGTCGCTGTCCAATTTTTTATCATGGGGTTGGCTGGATTTTTTGCAGTTAAGGGATATATCACCATTGGCAGTATTGTCGCAGTCACTCAGCTTACCGGACAAGTGATTTCTCCTGCCTTCGAGCTTTCTGCAAAGATTAGCGAACTAAAGTCTGCCAGACCTGTATTGGATACTTTGCATACTCTTTCTCATCCTGAAATCCATGAGAAAAAAACAGGACACAAACTCAAAAAACATATTTCACTACGAAATGTAAGTTTCAAGTACGATGACAGAACTATCTTAAAAAATGTATCTGCCACTTTTGAAAAAGGAAAGAAATACGCGATTCTCGGAAAAAGTGGAAGTGGGAAAAGCACACTGTTAAAACTCATTGCAGGATATTATCCAGAATTCGAAGGAAAGATTTGTACAGATGAAATCGCAGCTCTTCCAGACAGACTGGCTATGATTCATCAAAAAACTTTTTTATTCAATGATAGTGTTCGCAATAACCTTACTCTGTGGAAATCATACACAGAGCACGAAATCACAGAAGCTGTTAAGAAAGCAGGACTAAAGGTGTTTATTGAAAATTTGCCACAAGGACTCGATACAATAATCGAGGAAAACGGAAACAATTTCTCAGGAGGAGAATGTCAACGTCTTGCTATCGCCAGAGCTTTGTTAAGTGGAAAGGATATACTGCTAATGGACGAAGCAACATCGTCATTGGATGAACAAACCGCAAATGCTGTAGAAAACAGTATTTTATCATTGGAAAATATCACATGTATCAGCGTCACTCACAGACTCTCTCCGGAAACCATGCAAAAATATTCAGCAGTCCTGACAATGGACAAAGGAGAATTGCACGAATATGTTCTATGATATTATGCAAATAACTATTATTTCTATTGCTGCGCTTATTGCCATAATTTACTTAAGTATTTGCCAAAAACAACATGCGGAACTATATAATAAGGTATTTGAAGCAGGATTCACACATGACATTTCTGCAGAATCAGTAGAAAAGTATCGAAGAAATTACGTTTTAACAGAAATCATGTAAATTGTAACCTATTGCCTTACAGAATTGATGCAGATGTGCTATATTGAAGATGCAAAAAGAACAACCGCCCATAAGGGGTTGACCAATTAAAGAATGTACATAGAAAATGCCACCCAAACTCGCCAAAGTATCATATCATTCTGAGGGTGGTTTTTCTATGGCTTAAATCATCAGTGACATTAGTGCCAAATATGTATCCTGTAATGCTTTGTATTTACGAAGCAATTAGCATTCCTTATTATTTACATTGTTCTTCTAACTGTTTCTTAAGCTGCTCAAGTTCGCTTTCTTTTTGTTGCAAAAGAACTTCCTGAGATGCAAGCAACTCACTTTTTTGCTTAATAGTGTTTTGCTGTTCCTGAATAGTACTCTGTTGTTCATCGATCGTATCCTGCATTTGATCGATCATATACTGTACGGTATTCTTATCCAATATTTGTAATTCTTTTGAAAACAATCCCATAACTTTCTCCACATTCCTGCAAAGCTCATAAATCTCCCGGTACATAGGAATAAACTTCGGATATTGTTTGATTAGCTGGACGATCATTTCCGGATTATCCTCGCTGAGAAATGTGAGCCACGCATCTAAATCGTTTTTGATACCTTATCGGACAAAGTCCGCCCGCCGCAGGCATGTATTACGGGATGCCCGGATGGGTATACCTTTATTGTGACGGGTTTCCCGATAGATGTCAAGTGGGATGAAAACGAATTCCTGCAGAAGCTCCATATGAAGTCCTGTATCTGACTTTTGACAAAAATGGTGGACATAATCCTGCTTGTGCCGTTTCATCTCTCCGGAACTTTTTTCTATAAAAACAATGGTATACACGCTTTTTATATCCCGATAGCTGAATTTCTTTTTCCGTTCATTTTTGGCACGTTTGTATTGCCGGAGTAAAAGATCAGCCAAATAGCATGCGCTGCGTTGTCCGGGAAAGGAATATCCTATTTTTTGCACTTCAATGTTTGCAATGCTTCCATCTTCCAGTTGAACAACAATATCCATAATAAGCAAAGCATTTTCTTCTGCAATTCGGGAAGAATCGTTTGGAAGTACGTGTAAAATACGAATATGCCGTTGTAATATCAGTGACAGTAATTCTTCCAGACGTGAAGGTGCAGTATCCGGATTTAAAATTTCTTTGAAAAAAGAATCGTAAAGTATTTTGACACCCTGCATTCCTGTGCAAAATTGCAGAAATTCTTCTTGTTGGGATTCGTCCCACGAATCAAACAGAAATTTTAATTCAGGGGTAGTTTGAATTTTTTTACAAAGCTCCTCTCGGGTTTGAATCATTGGAAAATATTGTTTTAATCCATTGCTCATAAGCGGTTCCTCCTGATGGTTTGTGAATTAGATTGAAAATTTGATGATTTCATCTGGATTTGTTTTTTGAAAATAAAGAAGAGAACATGGAAATAAAAAGAAATATCCGTTCTCCTGAAATGTTATGAATAAAGTCTAACACGAGGAATATGAAGTGTCCAATAAAAATTTCATAAATAGAATAACACTTCCATTCCTCACTGCTATTTTGCAGATTTTTGTGCAAGATTCCCCATAAAAAATCGCCTTTTACTTTCCTCAAGCAAAAGACGATTTTTACGATTTTCTTTTATTTCACACTCTCTTTTGTAATCAGCTCCACTTCCACCGGGATGGTTTTTTCCACTGTTTCACCCTGCAAAATCTGAATCGCGGTCTCAACTGCTGTCTCTCCCATCAGATTCGGTTTCTGTGCCACAGTTGCTGCCATTTTTCCTGCTTTGACTGCTGCGACTGCATCGTCTGTCGCATCAAAACCAACCACCAGGATTTTCTTGTTTCCAACTGCTTCCACTGCTCCAAGTGCCATCTCATCGTTATGTGCAAATACACCCTGAATTGCGGAATTTGCCTGCAGCATATTTTCCATAACACTCATTCCCTCAGAACGATTGAAGTTCGCGGTCTGTTTGGAAACAACATTCAGCTTTTTATCTGCCACCAAATGGAATCCTTTTCCTCGCTCGATCGTTGCACTGGCTCCGGAAACGCCCTCCAGTTCTGCTACTTTTGCATTTTCTCCAAGAAGTGATACCATATATTCTGTTGCCATTTTCGCACCTTCCACATTGTCAGAAGCAATGGCACAGTCTACGTCTACTCCGTTTACACCGCGGTCTACTGAGATCACTTTAATTCCTCTTGAAACCGCATCCTTCACTGCCGGTGCAACTGCATCGGAATCCACCGGATTTACGATCAGGACACTGATATTTTTTGAAATCAGATCTTCGATATCGCTGGTCTGTTTTGCCGCGTCATCCCCGGCGTCTACCACGATCAGTTTTTCCCCTTCTGTTTTTGCCTTTTCTTTTGCACCTTCACTTAATGTGACAAAGAATGGGTTATTTAATGTAGAGACAGAAAATCCGATACTTCCATTTCCTGCCGCTTCTCCGGATACGTTTTCTGTTTCTCCGTCAATCGTAATCGCATTACAGCCGGTCACACCAAACACCATAACTGCCGCAGCCAGTACACTTACAAATCTCTTCATTCTCATACCGTATTCTCCTCTCTTAGAAAATACAACCCGACTGTAAAATAATATTTGCATAAGGCGTTGTCTCTCCGGTTCGAATAACTGCCTTGCATGTTTTTGTCATTTTTTTCAGATCGCTGTGCAAAACAAATTGTATCTCTGGTTTGAAACCCGTTTCATGCTTTGCAAAAAATTGTTCGATCTGACGGAGTATCTCCGGATTCTGAAGTTTCATCTCCTCTGCCAGTATGATCTTCTCTACTTTCATATCTGCCCCTACTTCTTCCAACACATCCATAAAAGACGGCTGTCCGAATTTTACGGCCAGATCGATCCGTTCTGTCTCATCCGGGATCGGCAGTCCACAGTCTCCGATACAGATTGTGTCCGTATGTCCCATATAAGACAACACTCTGGAAATATCACTGTTTAAAATCCCCTGTCGTTTCATGCTCTTCCTCCCAGTTTTTCCAATTCTTCTTCGACTTCCTGTGCCATCGGCATTCCGCTCTGTGCCCCGAATTTTTCTGTGGATAAGCTGGCTGCCACATTCGCATACCGAAGTGCTGTCTCCATATCCGCTCCTTTTGCTCTCTGCAGGGCAAATGCACCGTTTAACGTATCTCCTGCCCCGGTCGTATCTGCCACATTCGCTTTTCTCGCCGGTACACTCAAGATTTCTCCATTCTTCAAACAAGTAATCACACCTCTGGAGCCCTGTGTGATGATCAGTTTTTCCGGATACTCTCTTAACAAGTCCTCTGTAGAATACTCCTCTCCAAAAATCAGGACCGCTTCATGTTCATTTGGTGTTACATACGTCACTTTTTCGATCACTTCCAACGGAACGTTTGACGCCGGAGCCGGATTTAACACTACCGGAATCTGATTGTCATAACAGAAATCTACAACATAATACACCGTATCCAGCGGAATCTCCTGCTGCAGCACAACCATATCAAAAGTCTTCAGCTCCTCTTTGATCCTGTCAATATAATCTCTGTCCACTTTCCCGTTTGCTCCCGGAACCACGATGATCGTATTGTCATTTTCTCCGACTGTGATCATAGCAATCCCTGTCGGAACTCCCTCTAAAACCTTGATATGTCCCGTCTCTACACCGACTTTCTTGAAATTCTCCAATAACCGGGTACCATTTGCGTCATCTCCAACACATCCGAACATCTCCACTTTTGCTCCGAGCTTTGCCATAGCAACCGCCTGATTCGCACCTTTCCCTCCCGGAATATAATGAAGGCTGTCTCCTCGAAGTGTCTCCCCTTTTAGCGGAATCCGCTCTGCGGTCACCGTCATATCCATGTTAATGCTTCCTACTACTGCCAGTTTCATTCTGCTTCTCCTTTCTTTTTCGTCGTCTGACGCCTGATCAGCTCAACATCAAATATATTTTCTTTCTGATACGAAATCTCTTCTCCATGATGGATGATCATCTGTACTGCCAGTTTTCCCATTTCTTCAATGGGCTGGGAAATGGTCGTCAGCTCCGGTGTCATTCTCCTGCTGAACTCAATATTGTCAAATCCGACCAGCTGTACATCTTCCGGGACTCTTCGCCCGTTCTGATGAAGCACCTTATAGACTGCCATTGCCGCCATGTCATTGCTCGCCAGGATTCCATCGGTATCCGGGTATCTGCGAATCAGTTCTTCTGCTGCCGCAAGTCCGGCATCGTAATCATAATCACAGTCGATCCAGACAGCTTTTCTTCCATACTTTCTGCACACATCCTCATATCCCTGATAACGCTGCTGCCCGCTGGAAAACTTCATCGGTCCCCGCAGGCACACAATATGCTGACAGCCGCATTCAATCAGATGCTCTGCCGCAAGTTTTCCGCCTTTGTAATGATCTGATTCGATAAATGCGATTTCCCGTCCCTCAGAAAGCTTTCTGTCCATCACGACAACCGGAAGTCCGCATTCTGCAATCTTCTTTCCGGTCCGATCGCTGTTGGTCATGATCACAATTCCATCTGCCTGCATCTGTACAAGCATCTGAATGTTCATCCGTTCTTTCTTCGGATTATTTGCTGAATTGCATAACAGCATCTTATATCCGTTTTGAAAGGCTTCCTCCTCCACTGCTTTGGCGATTTCACTGAAAAATGGATTTTCAATATTCGGAACGATCATTCCAATAATCTTTGATGATTTCTTAAACAATGCCCGCGCCAGTTCATTTGGTTTGAACCCCGTTTCTTGAATAGCCTCAAGAACTCTTTGCTTCTTCTCCTCATCCACATTCGCTGTTCCATTCATCACTCTCGATACAGTAGCAGGTGAAACTCCTGCGATCTTTGCAACTTCTCTGATACTTGCCATCTTATGTCCTCTTTCTTTTGCTGCTGTGAAACTTTTTGAAACCCGTTTCATATCTTGATTTTATTATAGGCATAACTCCTGACATCTGTCAATCTCCTTTGTAGACTTTGGTGGTATTGTATAGATATCTCTCTTTTCTTTTATTCCTATCGCCCAAAAACTCTGCCTTTTTTATGCATAATCCCTATTTTATTTTTCCGCTTCCATTATACTTGACTGTTTCAGTCCAATATTGTAAGATGAGACAAAACGTCAGGGAGGTCAGATATGTTATTTACCAAAGAATGTGATTATGCAATCCGCATCATGCGTGCATTATCTTCCGGAGAGTTAATCAGTGTCTCACGGATCTGCGAGATGGAGCATCTGCCCTCTGCCATGACTTACAAGATTACCAGAAAGCTGGAAAAGTCCGGATTTTTAAAAAGCTGTCGGGGTACCAACGGGGGATATGCGCTCAACTTAAAGCTTGCAGAGATTTCTCTCTATGATCTCTGCGCTGCCATAGATCCGGATATCCTTCTTTTAGAATGTATGAAAGAGGGTTATCCTTGTTCTATGAACAGTCCGAAAAATCCATGTCTGGTACATCACGAATTCTGCCGGCTGCAGAATATGCTGGTGCAGGAAATGAAACAAAAATCTCTTGCCGAATTATTTCGGTAAGTGTTTTTTTGCCTTAATCTTTACTATTTTAGTACAGTTTTATCAAAGGAGGATTTTACAAAATGAATCAATGTTATGGATGCAATACATGCAAAAGCGCAGACAAGCCTCTAGAAGGCTTTATCCGCTCGCTTCCGATGGAAACTTCCCATCACCGCGTGGAAGGACAGAGCACAAAATGTGGATTTGGACTGCAGGGAGTCTGTTGTCGTCTCTGCTCCAACGGTCCTTGCCGCATCACTCCAAATGCGCCGAGAGGAATCTGCGGTGCCGATGCCGATACGATCGTAACCCGCAATTTCTTAAGAGCAGTGGCTTCCGGCAGCGGATGCTATATCCATATCGTTGAGAATACTGCCCTCAATCTGAAGAAAACCGCCCAGATCAAAGGAGAATTAAAGGGTCTGAAATCTCTGGAGCATCTGGCGGAGATGTTTGGAATTACAGACGAAGATGTCTATGTAAAAGCAGAAAAAGTGGCAGATGCCGTACTTGCCGATCTGTACAAACCGGAATATGTTTCTGCAGAACTGATTGAGAAAATCGCATATGCACCACGTATTAAACGCTGGAAAGAACTGGGAATCATGCCGGGCGGTGCAAAAGCAGAGGTATTCAAAGGTGTTGTAAAATGTTCCACCAATCTGAACTCCGACCCTGTGGATATGCTTACCGACTGTCTGAAGCTTGGTATTTCCACCGGAGTGTACGGGCTGACCTTAACCAATCTGCTCAACGATGTTTTGCTCGGACAGCCGGAGCTTCGCCTGGCCCCGGTAGGACTGCGTGTGATCGATCCGGATTACATCAACATTATGATTACCGGACATCAGCACACGATTTTCGTAGATCTTCAGGAACGCCTGATTTCAGAAGAAGCAAAGACAAAAGCGCAGGCTGTTGGTGCAAAGGGATTCAAACTGGTAGGATGTACCTGCGTAGGACAGGACTTACAGCTCAGAGGCGCACACTATACCGAAATATTTGACGGTCATGCAGGAAACAACTATACAAGTGAAGCAATCCTGGCAACCGGAGCGATCGATGCAGTTCTTTCAGAATTTAACTGTACTCTTCCGGGAATCGAGCCAATCTGTGAAGAATTGAAGATCCGACAGATCTGTCTGGATGATGTTGCAAAGAAAGCGAATGCGGAACTGATGCCGTTTGAATTTGAAAACCGCGAAGAACAAAGCAGCATTATTATTGATAAAATCATCGAATCCTACAAGGAACGACGGGGAAGTGTTGCGTTACACCTCATGGAAGAACATGGAAATGACCATACATTAACGGGTGTCAGTGAAGGTTCTTTAAAATCCTTCCTGGGCGGAAAGTGGACGCCGCTAATCGAACTGCTGGCATCCGGAGAGATCAAAGGTCTTGCCGGTGTGGTGGGATGCTCCAACCTGACTGCAGGCGGACATGATGTCTTGAGCGTGGAACTGACAAAAGAACTGATCTCTCGCGACATCCTCGTCCTTACTGCCGGATGTTCTTCAGGCGGAATCGAAAACTGCGGACTCATGACTCCGGAAGCTGCCAAATATGCCGGTCCAAAGCTGCGCGCTGTCTGTGAAAAACTGAACATTCCGCCGGTTTTGAATTTTGGTCCTTGTCTTGCGATCGGCCGTCTGGAAATCGTTGCAACAGAAATCGCCGCAGAGCTTGGCGTAGATCTTCCACAGCTTCCACTGGTACTTTCTGCCGCACAGTGGCTGGAAGAGCAGGCACTGGCTGACGGATGCTTCGGACTTGCACTGGGACTTCCGCTGCACCTTGGACTTCCTCCGTTCGTAACGGGAAGCAAAACTGCAGTCAAAGTACTCACAGAAGATATGAAAGAACTGACCGGAGGACAGGTCATCATCAACGGAGATGCGAAAGAATCTGCTGATATCCTGGAGCAGATTATTCTGGAAAAACGCCAGGGCTTACATATATAGGAGGTGCCGCTATGAGACGAATTATGATCGATGCCTCAAAGTGCGATGGATGCAAAAACTGCACCATCGCCTGTATGCAGGCGCACCGGGAAACACCGGGAACTGTTTATGATCTGGATCTGACGGACATCCGCAATGAATCCAGAAACCACATCGAAAAGCTGCCGGACGGAACCTATCGCCCTATTTTTTGCAGACACTGCGATCAGCCGGAATGCGTGATGTCCTGTATGAGCGGTGCTCTGACAAAGGATCCGAAAACGGGAATCGTATCTTATGATGAAACGAAATGTGGCTCCTGTTTTATGTGCGTTATGAACTGCCCGTTCGGCGTCCTCAAAGCAGATACTGCCACCCGTACCAAAGTCGTAAAGTGCGACTTCTGCCTGCAGGACGGTGCAGAACCCAACTGCGTAAAAGCCTGTCCAAAACAGGCAATCTATGTTGAGGAGGTGTCATTATGATGCATGTTATTATCGGAGTGGGGGCTGCCGGGATCACCGCAGCAAAAACCATTCGCAGCCAGCAGCCGGATGCCTCTATTACCATGATTTCCACAGATGAGCATGTACACTCCCGCTGCATGCTTCACCGTTATTTGAGCCATGAACGTCAGGAAGATACCTTGTCCTTTGTAGAACCTGACTTTTTTGAAACCAATAAAATCGAATGGATCAAGGGTGTTTCTGTAAAAACAGTGGATGTAAAAAACCAGCAGGTTCTGCTTGATAATGACACATCCTGCCACTATGACAAACTCCTGATCACAACCGGTGCAAACAGCTTCATCCCGCCTGTTGGACAGTTCCGTGAGGCAAACAATGTATTCGGACTGCGGCATCTTTCGGATGCTCAGGCGATCCGCCCGCTGGCCGATCAGGCAGAACAGATTCTGATCGTTGGTTCCGGTCTGGTTGGAATGGACGCTGCCTATGCATTTCTCGAGCAGGGTAAAGAGGTTACTGTTGTGGAAATGGCAGATCGTATTCTTCCGATCCAGTTAAATGAAACTGCCGGAACTGCCTATCGGAAATTATTTGAAGAACACGGATGCCGTTTTCTTCTTGGAAAAAAGGCTTCTGAAACGCATATGAACAGCAATGGTTCAATCGACTATGTCCTTCTGGATGATGGCACCCGGGTAGACTGTGATCTGGTCATTGTTGCTGCCGGTGTTCGTCCCGCAGTTGAATGCGTACTGGATACTCCGATCGAAGTAGATCGTTTTATTAAAGTGTCTGACACCATGGAAACCAGCTTTAAAGATATTTACGCTGCCGGAGATGTAACCGGATTATCTGGAATCTGGCCAAATGCCATGAAACAGGGACAGGTCGCTGCTCTCAATATGTGCGGAATCGAAACTGTCTACGATGATCGTTATGCTATGAAAAATACGATGAATTTCTATGGTCTGGTCACACTTTCTCTCGGACGCGGTATCGAAGAAGAGGGAGATGTAGTCCTGGAACAGGAAGATTCCCACAATTATAAACGTGCAATTTTACGAGATGGAAAATTAGACAGTATTTTATTACAGGGAAGTATTGATTATTCCGGAATTTATCAATATCTGATCAAACATAAGATCGACCTTTCCGGTATGGAAAAAGATGTTTTTCATCTGTCTTTCGCTGATTTTTACGGAGTGAAAGAAAACGGCGGATATTGTTATCAGGATCAGGCATAAAGTAAAAGCATTCCTGCATGGATCATTGCTTCTTGGCATATGATTTCCGGCAGGAATGCTTTTTATTTTATTATCTCGCAGATTCACCAACTGCAGCTGCTCCGCTCAATCCGTCTTCACTCTTTTTCTGGTCATAAACCTCTCTGTCTAAAAGCTGCTCGGATTTTGCGACAAGAACTGCTGCTGTTGCCTCACCTGTCACATTTGCTGCTGTACGCATCATATCAACAACACTTGAGATTGGAACCAGAAGTACAATAATCTCTACCGGAAGTCCTGCTGCAGTAAACAGTGCTGTGGTTGTTACTGTGGAGGTTCCCGGAACTCCTACTGTTCCGATGGAAACGATCAGTGTCAATACGATCAGAAATACATACTGGACTGGGACGTAAATGCTTTTTTCTTCCCAGATAGGACAGCAGTACAAACAGAACTACTGTAATCGCCACTGCCGCTATCGCTAAAACATCAATATCCATTATTTTACTCCTTTAAATGCCGCATCAAGATCTGCGATCAGATCTTCTACTTTTTCAATTCCGATTGAAAGCCGGATCGTGTTTGGTTTGATTCCCTGATCTAACAATTCTTCCTCCGTACACTGGCTGTGAGTGGTGGTTGCCGGATGAATCACCAGAGATTTCACGTCTGCTACATTTGCCAGCAGGGAAAAGATAGACAGCTGATCGATAAATGCCTGGGCCGTCTGCGCATCTCCCTTAATCTCAAAAGTAAAGATAGAGCCGCCTCCGTTCGGGAGATATCTCTTATATAATTCATGGGTTGACTCCGTTTCCAGTGACGGATGGTGTACAGCCTCTACCTGCGGATGATTCGCAAGATACTCCACGATCTTCAGCGCATTGCTCACATGCCGCTCAACACGCAGAGATAATGTCTCCAGCCCCTGCAGGAAGATAAAGGAATGGAACGGAGAAAGTGTTGCACCCGTATCACGCAGGATCACTGCACGGATATAGGTTACAAATGCCGCACTGCCTGCTGCATCTGAGAACGATACACCATGATAACTCGGGTTGGCTTCTGAAATCCACGGATATTTGCCGGATGCCTTCCAGTCAAACTCTCCACTGTCAACGATCACGCCTCCAATCGCTGTTCCATGACCGCCGATAAATTTCGTTGCGGAGTGAATCACCAAATCTGCACCATGTTCGATCGGCCGGATCAGATACGGTGTTGCAAATGTAGAATCTACTACCAACGGAATATTGTGTCTGTGCGCGATCTCTGCCACCTTCTCCAGATCGATCAGATTTGAATTCGGATTTCCAAGTGTCTCTACAAATATCGCTTTTGTATTTTCCTGAATGGCTGCCTCAAAAGATCCTTCTTTCTCAGGGTCCACAAACGTTGTTGTCACATCGTTTGTGAGCGGAAGAGTATGCGCCAGAAGATTGTATGTGCCGCCGTAGATGGTCTTGGATGCCACAATATGCTCTCCCGCCTTTGCAAGTGCCTGAAATGCATAGGCAATTGCTGCCGCACCGGATGCTACAGCCAGCGCTGCCACACCGCCTTCTAATGCTGCAATACGCTGTTCGAAAATATCCTGTGTCGGATTTGTCAGTCTTCCATATATATTTCCTGCATCACGGAGTCCGAAGCGGTCTGCCGCATGCTGTGAGTCGTGAAATACATAAGAGGTTGTTGCATAGATCGGGACTGCTCTTGCATCTGTAACCGGATCTGCCTGTTCCTGTCCAATGTGTAATTGTTTTGTCTCAAATCCCCAGTTTTTAGAATCTCTGATATCTGCCATTTCTATTTCCTCCTTCTTTGGAATCTGTTTCTTTCTTAATTCCTTGTAATCATATTAATATAGTGGGATTTATTTGTCCAATATAGATTGAGAATATCCTGTTATAGATTTATTTTATAGCAGACTCATTGTTTTGTATGGCTGCTTTAACCGTATCCAGAAACATTTCATGTATTCTGTTGTCCTGATCTAATTCCGGATGAAATGCCAGCCCAAACTGTGTCCCGTATTTTACTGCCACGATCCGATCATCTACTGCCGCAAGAACTTCTACTCCTTTTCCAACTTTTTCAATATATGGAGCTCTTATAAATATCATCGGTATTTTCCCGATTCCCTTCATTTCCTGTACTGTACGGAAACTTCCAAGCTGTCTGCCATAACCGTTTCTTTTCACCGCTGCCGGCAATGTTGCAAAATAAATATTCCGGTCATTTGTCAAATTTTCCGCCAGAAGGATCAGGCCGGCACAAGTTGCCAGCACCGGCAGTCCTTCTTCGATTTTCTGCTTCAATATCTGATACATGTCCAGCTCTTTCAGAAGTTTTCCCTGCACAGTACTCTCACCTCCGGGAAGGATCAATCCATCAAACGGTTTCATCAGGTCCTCTTTTTTGCGGAGTTCCATACATTCTATTCCCAGGTCTTCTATTTTCTTCCGATGTTCCGCAAATGCTCCCTGTACTGCAAGTACTGCGATCTTCATTCTATCTGCCCCTTTCCGCCATCAAAAGTTCTATCTCCTGTTCATTAATTCCTACCATTGCCTCTCCCAGATCCTCAGAAAGCTCTGCCAGCATCCTGTAGTCTTCAAAGTTTGTTACCGCTTTTACAATTGCTTCTGCCCGCTTTCTCGGATCTCCTGACTTAAAAATACCAGATCCCACAAATACGCCTTCTGCACCAAGCTGCATCATCAGCGCCGCATCCGCCGGAGTTGCGATGCCTCCCGCCGCGAAGTTTACAACAGGAATACGTCCGTTATGATGTACATATTCAACCAATTCATACGGCACATTTAGGGCCTTTGCTTCCTCAAACAGCTCATCCTCCCTCATGGAGACCAGTTTTGCAATTTCCCGCTTCATCATTCTCATATGTCTGACTGCCTGTATCACATCTCCTGTTCCCGGCTCTCCCTTTGTACGGATCATAGAAGCTCCTTCATTGATCCTTCTAAGCGCTTCTCCCAAATCTCTTGCACCACATACAAATGGTACCTGGAATTTGCGTTTATTAATATGATAAACATCATCTGCCGGAGAAAGTACTTCACTCTCATCGATATAATCAATTTCGATTGCCTCTAATATCTGTGCTTCAACAAAATGTCCGATCCTGCATTTTGCCATAACTGGAATGGATACTGCTTCCTGAATTTCCTTGATCATCTTCGGATCACTCATTCTGGATACTCCGCCCGCTGCACGGATATCAGCCGGAATCCTTTCCAGCGCCATCACTGCACATGCTCCCGCCTCCTCTGCAATCCTTGCCTGTTCCGGTGTTGTCACATCCATGATCACTCCGCCTTTTAACATCTGTGCTAACTGCTTGTTGAGCTCATATCTTTCTGCACTCATTTGCTGTACCTCCTCTTAATTGCTATCATTTTTATATGAATACTACATTAAGATTGGCTTTTCTTAAACATCCAGTTTTAACATTTTTAACCATGCCAGTTTTAAAAACAAAAAAGCTACCGCTATTATTTCCAATATTTTTCTACTTCCTGCTCAGCCTCTTGGAAAGAAAGCTGGAACTTTTCCTGTACCTTTGCACACACGCATTCTTTTTCCATTCCCATTTCCTGTAATAATTCTACAGTTGCCTGTCTTCTGCCTTCCCTTCTGCCTTCTTTCAATCCAGTGTTTTTATAAACCGTAGAAAAGTACTGGTGATCTCGAATCGCACGCTCTCTTGCCTCATATTCCAGACGCTTCTCCTCATCCGCACTGATCCGGTTCAAATCCTCATACGCCTTCTTAATATATTCGCTTTTTTCCGCTGCCATTTCAAATTCCTCCTTGGTTTCTGCATTGATAAACTGAAGCCATTTCAGCAGCTCTGTCTCCGGATACTCATATTTTGCCAGTTTCGGGAGTTCCAATGTGTGGATCTCAACTTTATCACTGTACATCTTTCTCCCCTGATCTGACCAGAAGTGAAAACAGGAGTAATATTCTTCATCTTCAAACATGGTAAAATTCAAAATCCCGATATGAATACATTTTTCTAATTTCTGATAGTCTTCTCCTGGTTTTAATTGATCGGTAAACATCTTCCCCAGATAGAACAACGTGCGTTCTGCCCAGTATTCACTAGCTGTCACCTGAATTTCAATGTCAATCTGCTCCTTGTTATTTAACAAAACCCATACATCCAAAATTCCCAACTTATCATCTTTATCCTTCTGGCGCAAATGGGACGGCAAAATCCTGCTCTCAACGATTTCTCCCAGATCAATTCCAAGTACCGCCGCCAGAAATGCGTTGCGCACCTCTTCATCTTCCATCAGCTCTTTAAAACAGAAATCTACTTTTGGCTTCATTAAAAATTGTGTTGTTTTTTCCTTCTTCATACATGCTCCTCCTTGGTTTCTGATGGAATTCAGAAGATTTCGATGAGCATGTAACTGTATTCTTAATTTTATTATATCTTTTGACACGATGTTTCACAATCGCAAATACAGACAAACTCCATCTATTCTCTTGTTACTATGCACGGTAACGTCTTATCCATCTTTTCTGTGCGTTTATTTGGAAATTATTTTTGAATGGCCTCTTATGCCATATTTGAAAACTGAAAGGGATTCCTTTCAAGATTGGTTTTATTATACTTGAAATTTTGTTGGGACACAATTAAATTTCCATGAATATGTTATAAATTTTTCCGTAAAAGTTACTGTTCACACCGGATGTTAAATATAGGTTCTGAACCGTCATGCTTGCATGTAAGGCAAAGAATCTATATTTAACATCTGGTGGAACCAGTCACCGCCCATACATAAGCAATCTAGCACGAAGTGCGGTACTGGAGTGCGCAAGCACGACGATTGCGCATGGATAGGTGGAGATTGGTGGGAACAGTAACTCCGTAAAAGTTACTATATGTGAAAAGAAACAAGGAAGCTGCACCTTTTGCGCAAACTTCCTTGTTTCTTTTCTCTATAAATTCCAGCGTTTTCCCTGAGATACTCGCAATCGGTTCATAGCTCTCGCCAGAGATGCCTGAGAATGATAATATTCCTGGATGCTCTGTTTCTGGCGGATTCGCTCCTCTGCACGCTCTTTCTGCTCCTGTGCATGACGGATATCAATCTCCTCCGGCTTTTCTGCTGTATCTACCAGCAGTGTCACACGGTTGTTGACTACCTCTGCAAATCCTCTTCCGAGTGCAACTTCTACCCAGTTTCCTTCTTCGATCTCCATACGGGCCATTCCGATCTTCACTGCAATCACCATATTTTCATGGTTCGGCAAGATTCCCTTTTCACCATCCGGCGCCGGAATTACAAGCTTTCTGCAGCGTCCTTCGTAAAAAACCCTGTCACTTGCGATGATTTTCAAACCAAATGTATCCATATGCCACGCTCCTATTCTGCCGCCTCAGCATTTGCCTTTGCAATGACATCGTCAATAGTTCCTACATTGAAAAATGCAGATTCCGGATATGCATCCATCTCCCCATCAATGATCATTTTAAATCCACGGATTGTCTCTTTTAACGGAACATATTTTCCAGGGATTCCTGTAAATGTCTCTGCTACAAAGAATGGCTGAGACAAAAATCTCTGGATTTTTCTCGCACGCATAACAGTTGCCTTATCTTCATCTGACAACTCTTCCATACCAAGAATTGCAATAATATCCTGCAGTTCTTTGTATTTCTGAAGAATTGCGATGACTTTATTTGCCACTTCGTAATGCTCTTCTCCGACTACATCTGCTTCCAGGATACGGGAGCTGGATTCCAGTGGATCTACCGCCGGATAGATACCCTGCTCTACAATCTTTCTGGAAAGCACGGTCGTTGCATCCAGATGCGCAAATGTTGTCGCCGGAGCCGGGTCAGTCAAATCGTCCGCCGGCACATAAACTGCCTGTACGGAAGTGACAGATCCGTTCTTTGTAGAAGCGATACGTTCCTGTAATTCACCCATTTCCGTTGCCAGTGTCGGCTGATATCCTACTGCAGACGGCATACGCCCAAGCAGTGCGGAAACCTCAGATCCGGCCTGTGTAAAACGGAAAATATTATCGATGAAAAGAAGTACGTTCTGATGCTGTTCATCACGGAAATATTCTGCCATTGTCAAACCAGTCTCAGCCACACGCATACGCGCTCCAGGCGGCTCATTCATCTGACCGAATACCAAAGCAGTCTTCTCCAGAACACCGGACTCTTTCATTTCAGACCAGAGGTCATTTCCCTCACGGGAACGCTCTCCGACTCCGGTAAAAATAGAGTATCCACCGTGCTCTGTCGCAATGTTTCGGATCAATTCCTGGATCAGCACCGTCTTACCGACTCCTGCACCACCGAACAATCCGATCTTACCGCCCTTTGCATATGGTGCAAGAAGGTCGATGACCTTGATTCCCGTCTCCAGGATCTCTACTACAGGACTCTGATCTTCAAATGTAGGCGGTTCTCTGTGGATTACCCATTTTTCTGCATCCTCGATCTGTTCTCCATTATCAATTGTTTCACCTAATACATTAAACAGTCTGCCCAGTGTCTTCTCACCGACAGGAACTTTGATTCCTGCTCCGGTGGCTGTTACTTCCATATCTTTATGCAGTCCTTCACTGGCAGCAAGCATCAGGCAGCGCACCTCATTGTTTCCAAGGTGCTGTGCAACCTCCATGATGCATTTCTTTCCGTTATTTTCAACTTCCAGAGCATCCTTGATATAAGGAAGATTGCCGTCTTCAAATACTACGTCAACGACAGGTCCCATAACCTGTACAATTCGTCCTTTATTCATATGCTATTCTCACTTCCTTTTCTGCTTCTGCGCCTTCGCACCGCTGCAAACTTCCGTAATTTCCTGGGTAATTGCAGCCTGTCTGGCTCTGTTATATACGATTGACAACTCCCGGATCAGGCTTTCAGCGCTGTCTGTAGCAGCCTTCATCGCCATCATACGGGCATTGTGTTCACTGGCATATGCCTCTACCAGACATCCGTAGACCATACCAATGACATAGTTCGGAACAATACTGTCCATCACACTGTCTGCGGAAGGATACAGTTCAATTGCTTCCCGATACATATTCAGAGGCATTTTCATACTTCCGAAGTCTTTGGCCTCCAACGGAAGCAGTTTCAATTTTTCCGCATCTGTCTGTACCGAATTCTCCATGCGGGTGTATACAACATACACTTCATCCAGCTCCCCTGCCAGAAACTGATCGATCACCGACCAGCCAATATCTCTGGCACGGTGCATCGTCGGTTTCTGAACGGTATACTGGAAATTTGTGTCAATCTCTACATTATGTTTTGCAAAATAATGCCGTCCCAGCTCACCTACAACAAAGAGCTTGTGAATCCCCGGCTGTGCAAGGATCTCTTCTTCCAGCTTGATAATATTATGATTATAAGCTCCGGCAAGTCCCTTGTCTGCCGTAATTACGATCGAACCGATCCTTTTCTGCTCTGCCGGGATATCCTGGCGGGCATCAAAATAAGAATGCCGGATCTCTGGCACATGGCGCAGGATACGGGAAATCTCACCCTGAAGTCCATAAAAATACGGCTCTGTATCCGCCAGTTTTTTTCTGGCCTGCGTCATTTTTGAAGAGGAAATCATATACATCGCATTTGTGATCTTCATCGTATCTTTTACGCTGTTGATGCGGCTCTGTATTTCTCTGATATTTGCCATATTAACACCTGCTCTTCTTGAATTCCTTTGCGGTCTCCACGATCTTTTCGATCAGTTCTTCTGTCAGTACCTTTTTCTCTTCGATTTCCTGTCCGATTTCCGGATAATCTGAATCGAAATGACGAAGCAGGTCTGCCTGGAACTGTTTGATTTTTGCTTTTTCTATTCCAAGCATCACTTTATGTGTCGCCGCACACAGTGTGATGACCTTTTCATGCAGACTGAGCGGATGATAAAGCGGCTGCTTCAACAATTCCATCAAACCACTTCCATACTCCAGCTGTTCTTTTGTCGCAGCATCCAGATCGGAACTAAACTGCGTGAACACTTCCATCTCGCGGTACTGTGCCAGATCAATACGAATACTTCCGGATGCTTTTTTCATCGCTTTTGTCTGTGCGGCACCACCAACACGAGATACGGAAAGACCTACGTTTACGGCCGGTCTCATACCTGCTGCAAACAGATCGCTCTCCAGGAAGATCTGTCCGTCTGTAATGGAAATTACATTAGTCGGAATATATGCGGATACATCTCCTGCCTGCGTCTCAATGATTGGCAGTGCTGTAATAGAACCGCCTCCCAATTCATCACTCAGACGGCTGGAACGCTCCAACAGTCTGGAATGCAGATAGAATACATCTCCCGGATATGCCTCACGTCCCGGTGAACGACCGAGCAGCAGAGACAATGCACGATAGGCAACCGCATGTTTTGACAGATCATCATAGACGATCAGGACATCTTTTCCCTGATACATAAAATGCTCTGCCATTGCTGTTCCGGCATATGGTGCGATATACTGAAGCGGCGCACAGTCACTTGCTGTAGAAGATACCACAATCGTATAATCCAGTGCATCATTATTCTTCAATGTATTTACAACTTTTGCAACAGTAGAAGCCTTCTGTCCGATCGCCACATAAATACAGATTACATCTTTTCCCTTCTGATTCAGGATTGTATCCATCGCAATGGATGTTTTTCCTGTCTGACGGTCTCCGATGATCAGCTCTCTTTGCCCACGTCCGATCGGGAACATGGCATCGATGGAAAGGATTCCTGTTTCCATCGGTACGCTAACTGATTTTCTGTCAATAATTCCCGGCGCCTCCTGCTCGATCGGACGGTAATCATCTGCTTCGATCTCGCCTTTTCCATCAATCGGAGCTCCCAGTGCATTGACAACTCTTCCTACATATTTATTTCCAACCGGTACACCGGCCTTTTTTCCTGTACGAGTTACTTTTGTCCCTTCTTTGATATCTGTGTCCCGTCCAAAAAGAATGACTCCGATTTCATTTTTCTGAATATCCTGTACCATTCCTTTCAAACCCGTATCGAAGGTAACAATCTCTCCATACATTGCGTGATCAATCCCATAAATAGTCGCAATTCCGTCACCTACAGCAACGACTGTTCCCACTTCGCTGTCTTTGCTCACACTGTCAAAATTTTCTATCTCTTCTTTTAAAATAGAAATAATTTCATCTGAATTGATTGAACTCACCTTGTTCACCTCCAGGTTAATTTTTGTCCTAGTCTGTCCAGACGTCCTTTCAGACTCCAGTCATATTCATCGCTTCCTGTGCGCAGAACAAATCCGCCAAGCAGCGTACTGTCTGTCTGAATCTCAATCCTGGCCTTGCTCGCTTCATATTTTTTACAAAGGAACGCTTCCATATTTTTGAGCTGCTCGTCACTGGGCAGCTCTACACATGTCAATACGGCACTTAAGATCCGATCCTGCTCGTCACAATATCTGTCATATGCAGCAAATATCTCCGGAATCAGATCCATTCTCTCATATTTACATGCCACTTTCAGGAAATTTCTCATTTCCTGCGGAAATACCTTGTCGATCACACGTTCTTTCTTCTGTGCCGGAATTGTCGGATTCACAAACACATCATGAAGCTGCGGTACCTCCTCAAATATCTCTCTTGCTTTCTGTATGGCTTCCTTCGGAACATTCAGCTCATACAACACCTGTGCATACCGCATTGCTGCAGATGAACAGTACATCTGACTAGTTGTTGTCTGTGTCTTCATGAGCTTCACCTACTTCTTCCAGAAACTTATCATATATTTCCTGATTATTGCCTGTCTGTTCTGCCACGATCTTCGCTGCAGCTGTCATTGCAAGTCCTGCGATTTCAGACTGGAGTGCACTCATTGTCTGCTCTCGTTCTACACGGATATCCGCCTTGGCAGACTCGATGATACTGCCTGCCCTGGCATCCGCCTCCTCTACAATACGTTCATACTCTGATTTGGCGTCCTTACGTGCTTTCTCTACGATCCGCACAGATTCTTCTTTTGCCCCGCCAAGTGCCTGCGCATATTCTTCCTTCATCTTCATCGCATCTTCCTGTGCATTCTGGGCATTTTTCAATCCGTCTTCGATCAGCTGACGGCGCTTTTCCATAATGTCGGTCACAGGCTTGATCAAAAACTTCTTTAATAAGAAAGCCAGGACGATCAGGTTAATCATGGTATATAGAAAGTTCATATCAAATCTCAGCACTTCCCACACCCGCCTTTCCTGTTAATTCTATTTGCTTATTTTAAGAAGAATACGATCAGAATACCAATGATAAATCCATAAATTGCAGTTGCCTCTGCAAGTGCACAACCAAGGATCAGGTTCTTGCTGATCTTGCTTTCAGCCTCTGGCTGTCTTGCGATTGCATCCACTGCTTTTCCTGTTGCGATACCAATTCCCACTCCTGCTCCAATACCTGTTAATACTGCGATTCCTGCTCCAATTGCAATAAGTGCTCCCATAATTCTAATCTCCTTTTTATTCTTTTATTTGTTCAAAAATTCCGTTTCTATTCCTGTTCTTCTGTCATAAACAGTGCGGTCAGAAATACAAATACATATGCCTGAATCAGACCATCAAAAATATCGAAATAGAAATTCATCGGAAGTGGTATAATCAGCGGAACAAATGCTTTTAAAAGTTCCATTACCACAAATCCTGCCAGCATGTTACCAAACAGTCGCATACAGAGCGACAATGGGCGGATAAAAATTTCCAGAATCATAATCGGTGCAACCACCGGCACCGGTTTGGCAAAATGCTTGACCCAATGTTTCATACCGTTTTTATGTATTCCTGAATATTCGATCAGGCACATACTCATCACGGCAAGTGCTGCTGTTACATTCAGATCTTTTGTCGGCGGCTTAAAGCCAAGCAGACCAATCATGTTGGCGCACGCCAGATAAAGAAGAACTGTGATCAGATACGGTATATATCTTTTGTTCCCTTTACCGAGGATCCCTTCAAAGAAATCCGTTGCCCAGTCAATTGCAGCTTCCAATGCCAACTGAACTTTTCCCGGGTTTTCTACCTTCAGATTTCTCACCAGAATCAATGATAATCCAACCAGAACCGCCATAATGATCCATGTAACAACCACGGACTCCGAAATTCCGCCGAGAACCGGAAGTTCAAATACTGTTTTACAGTTCAGCTCTTCCATCAATTCTGTTGCTAAATTTTCCGTATCGCTCCCTCCCTTTCCTGTCTCTTTTTTTAATTACTGCCCTTTGGGGGTCTTCCCTTTTCTCTTCCAGGTGGAGGCCTCTTACGAGCATAAAAAAGGAAATTTCATGCTTTGAAATCTCCGTACTATAATCCCTTTTCAGACAGCGTGCCTAAAAAGTTATCTAAATCCTACTCCCAGCAAGTGAGTTTGTCAACAAAAAAAATTTAGGGTTTTCTTTTTCCGATCGCACTCTTTTTTTGTCGAAATTCCCAGTGTTTTAAAATACGTTTTTTTCTTTTTTTAGGAATATTTCAACCTTATTTTACTGACTTTTCGTCATTTTTATTTTATACCATTCCTTTTTCACTAATATACAGTAATTCATTTGCACTTTTTTCATCAAACTTCCATAATATTGTGAAATACCTGTCGTTCTGTTTGTGGAAATACTCTCTGAAACCATAAAAAAAGAGGACTTTCTGCACATAGAAGCACAATTCTGTGTACAAAAAGTCCCATTTCCACCTTATTCTCTCTTTTGAGACTGTATTTTCTCCTTATTTTCAGACTCTTCCAGAGATTGTTCCCTTGCAATTTTAAGGAAATCTCTCTCCGCTCTTTTTCTTCTCGGAATAAATCTGCCTGCAACGCCCTTTCCACGGCTTCTCACATAGAAAAATCCAATCACTGAAAAAACTGCTGCACCGATAAAATTCACAAACAAGTCTTCCATTGTGTCGATCAGTCCGATGTCCAGATATCCGCCCACCCCCAATGGCTGTCCATTGATCATCACTTCCCTGATCTGATCGATCGTCACCGGAATATTTCTTCCGTCCGGATTCAGCATGACCGATGTGATTGCAGAAAGAACCGTATCCTTCTGCATGTCATATCCGAGAAACTGATCCATCCCAAACTCAAAAAACTCCCATACAACTCCAATCGTCATAGAAAAACAAAATGCCACGATCGCTGTAAACACCGGTGACAGATTAAAGACGGTACGCTCACTCCGGTTCAGCAGATCCACCAGAGAAAATCCGATTGCCGCTGCCAGAAATCCATTCAGCGTATGCAGCACCGTATCCCAGAACGGAAACAGCAGATAAAATTCATTGATCTCACCTAATATCTCCGCTGCAAATATAAAAAACAATACGATGATCTCCAGCGTTGTAGGCAGCTCTATTTTAAACGTTACCTGCACAAAACTTGGAACAATCAGAAGCAAAAGTGTCAGAATGCATAAAAATACGTTTTCATAATTCTGATTTAAAACCTGGAGCACCAGCATCACGATCACAAGAATCCGCAAAATAAGATACACCATAAATGAGCTTTTATGTTCCCTGAGTTCCATTTTTATCGCTTCCGCCATATGGCGGAAATAGCCGTTTTGTTTTTTCTCTTTCTTTTCTTTCATTCCCCGCTCCCTTTCTGCTCTTCTGTATCATTTCAAACGATACTTCCATTTCCTTTACACTTAAGAATATTATAGAAAGATAACATCGGGATTGCAAGATTGTTCTGTTGGGGTGCCTTCCTTGAGAGACCTTCTCTTTTTTCTATAGTTCTATAAACTTATACTTCCCTGCACCCAGTCCTGTGACTTTTTTTATGACTTTCGCTGCCTTCATTGCATTCATAACATTTGTTGCTTTGGATTTTGAACATCCTAACCATTCCATAATATTTGCCTGTCCAAATGGTTTGTCTACTCCACTTTCCAGAAATACTCTGCCACTATTCTCAATAAATTTCTCCGTAATCTCTGCTTCCTTGAATAATGGCAAATACTTTTCAAAAGTGTTGCTTACTTTTTCATTGTCATTGCTTACTTTTTCATTAGCGTTGCTTACTTTTTCATTAGCGTTGCTTACTTTTTCATTGGCGTTGCTTACTTTCCTAAACATTGTAACCTTAAATCCATTTCCAAACTCTTCAAATGTCGGTTCAGGTAAATCATACTCTCTACATCTGTTTATAATTCTCGGTATCCCTGTTCCCCATGCCTCTACTATATGCATATAATGAAACGCTTCTGCAATCGCTTCATTTCTGCAAGTAGATTTTCCTAACTTTGCAGTTTCAATATCCAATCCACCATAAAGCATCCCAGGTGATAACACCTCAACTCTGTCATCAAAAATGCTCACCTGAATACAAGACTTATCTACATAACTCCTGTGTACAACAGCATTGGCAATCATTTCTCTAATAGCGGATACTGGAAGTTCATAAGAATCATTTCTATATATCCCTTCGATTTCTGCCCCCATATTAATATGCCTTAAAACAAATTGATATGCTTTTTCCACCTGTTCGTAAATTGGCCCATCAAATTCTTTTTGATCAATAAAAACATCTCTGATTGTTCCCTTAAATAATGCACATTGAATTTTTGATGCTTTACTTTTGTTATCTGTCATCAGATCAAATGCATGTGTCGGATAGAGCGTTCTCCCTACCCTACAAAGAATTCCAAAATCTTCAAGCTTCTCTATAGTCATGTCCTTTGCTGCATTTTTTTCGTCTGTTTTACAGGATATAACTGCTATCTTTTTCATTGTTTCGCAAAGTTTCAATGCCTTTTCTTTGTCAAATTCTCTTCCTATTTCCTGTAGTGAATCATAGGAAATATTCTGGCCTTCCAACTCTAACTCTTTTAATTTTCTTGCGTCAGCAGGTCTGCTTGTTCCATTAATTCGAATAAAAGCTGTAGTCTCTTTTCCTTTTTTCGCAATATAATAAGGTCTGAACTTTCCAGGAACAATATCTATGACAAGTACCGTTTTTTCTTCTATTGTCTGGATTGAAATATCCGGTTCAATCTGTGGTGTACACGCATCTGAAACCATATTAGAAATGGAATCCGACAATTTAAATGGGCTTTGTTCGCCAATTCCATAAACAGTCCCTGTTTCATCCTCAATTCCTACTATCACTTTCCCACCTGTGCTGTTAGAAAATGCAATAATATCTTTTAAAAATTTCTCATGATTACCTGGAATTTCTCTTTTAAATTCAATATTCTTTCCTTCGCCAAAATAGTTCTTATCAATCATGTTCTCACCTGCTTTCTACTATGATAAATTTAACCCTTTCAACAGTCATTTTCTGTATTATTTCCATCAGCAAAGATCTTATTTCAAAACATTGGATAAATACCGGCTGATTGGCCTGAATATTGAACCTTAGATTCTTCTGAACTTTTAAAACTCAAAAGTGCTGCAAGAATACAGCTTACGAATAAATTTATTATACACTCTTTTCCCAGAATAAAGCAATTCATATTTTCTACAAAAACAACAAAACCTTTTTATAAATTATATCTTGCACTTTCTTTTTGTTTTCTCTAAACTGAAACTAAAATAATTGTTACAAAGGAGAATTTCATGCAGCATCCCTTTCCTTATGAAGTCATATACAGTGACAGAAAATCCCTCGCAATTCAGATTACTGCACAGGCGACGGTCCGTGTCCGGGTACCCAAAAACTGTCCTGCCCCGACCATTGATACATTTCTTTACGAAAAGCAAGCCTGGATCCTAAAGCATCTGGACTCGGCATCTCAGCGTCTTGAGCAATCTTCTGAAAAACCTCAGATTTCTGAAAATGACCGGAAACGATACATCCAGCTTGCACGGGATATTTTTACACGCAAGACAGAATATTATGCCCGTATCATGGGCGTCACCTACGGCCGTATCTCCATCCGGGAACAGAAAACCCGCTGGGGAAGCTGCTCCAGCGCCGGAAATTTAAACTATAACTGGCGTCTGATCTTCGCTCCGGAAGAAATCGTGGACTACATCGTTGTACATGAACTCGCCCACCGTCTGGAAATGAATCACTCAAAAGCCTTTTATAATATTGTAGAATCCGTACTGCCCGATTACCGAAAAGCACAGAAATGGCTGCGGGAAAATGGCGGAAGTTTGTGAATATATGTAGCTTTCATAAACAAATCATTGTAGCGCAGCGAGGAAATACACTTGATTTTGGCTGTTAGGCTGTTATATGTGAGCCAATTGGCGAACATATCCAACAGGCGTTACAGCCACTTCAAGGGATTTCTTCGGCGGAGCCTGATTTGTGTTGAAAGCTACATATCTTTTGCGGACTTTTCGCATAAGCTCTCTCACATTTGCTTCCTCACCACCCGGTATTCATCCCCCACCTGATAATACGGGCACTCTCTGAAATCTCCCTGCACAAATCTCACCATCTCATCTTCATCCAGATCCTGCGTACAGACATAGCACTCATAATCGTCATCATATTCATAATTCATGCAGCTTTCGCAGTTTGCCGCTGTTTTTCTGCCTCGCATCTTATACCTCCCCCAGTTCTTTTAACACCTGATATACGTAAGAAACAGGAAGTCCTACGACATTGAAATAGTCCCCTTCGATCTTCTCAATGAATGCGGAAAATCTCCCCTGAATTCCGTAAGCCCCGGCCTTATCCATAGGTTCTTTGCTCTCTATATATTTCTGGATTTCTTCTGTGCTCATCGGATTGACAGAAACTTTTGTTTCCACTGCGTGGCTGATCACCGTTTTTTCTCCGTTTTCATCAAAATCCAGAACCGCAACACCCGTATATACCTGATGTGTATCTCCCTGCAGTGACCGGATCATCTCAAAAGCCTCCTGTTCATCCTTTGGTTTTCCCAGAATTTGTTCTTCATGCACAACGATCGTATCCGCACCGATCACGATCACATTCCTTGCCTGGATCTCGGATGCCACATTTTCCGCTTTCATCAGCGCCAGCTCTTTTACAATCTCCTTTGGAACCGTATTTGTATACACTTCTTCCTTATTGCTGACACGCACTTCAAACGGAACCCCGATCTGTGATAAAAGCTCTTTTCGCCTCGGTGAAGCTGACCCTAAAATTATTTTCTTCATACTAAAAACTCCTTGTTGTACTTTGTTGTTGATAATAACACTTTTCTGCCTGTTATGGTAGACTTTCCATCCGAAAATATCGTATGATAATTATTGTTTACATCAATTATAACCTTTTATTTTGAACTTTTCACAAGGAGGAGATTCTATGGAACATCTCAACGAATACCTGGATTTTATCCGCACCGTAGAGGGGATCAAATCTGTCACCCGCACTGCCTGGACCAAAACAGGACGACAGGAAAGTACGGCAGAACATTCTTTTCGTCTTGCGCTGCTTGCTCTGACTCTGATCGATGAATTTCCGGAGCTGGACGCTAAAAAAGTGCTTTCCATGTGTCTGATCCACGATCTCGGAGAACTCTATGCCGGAGATATTCCTGCAATTTCCAATACGGATCCCCTTGCAAAATCCAAACAGGAATACCTTGATATTTGTCGGATCTTCCAGCTTCTCCCCGAGCCAAAACGGTCAGAATTTCTTTCCCTGTGGAACGAATACAACAACTGCTCCACCCCGGAAGCACATCTGGTAAAGGCACTGGATAAAGCAGAGACGATCCTGCAGCACAATCAGGGAAAAAATCCACCGGATTTTGATTATGCATTCAATCTCACTTACGGAGCCTCCTACTTCAAAGGCGATCCGCGGCTGGAGGAATTAAGAAGCATACTGGATGCAGAAACAAACGTTGTCATAGAGCATACACAAGAAAAGGAGAACCACCATTTATGATTCAAATCATCATTTCACCTGCGAAAAAAATGAATATATGCGAAGAATTTCCCGGCACTGCCACCACACCTGTTTTTGCAGAACAGACAGACCTTTTATATCAGACGCTAAAGCAGATGTCATTTGAAGAATTGCAGAAACTTTGGAAATGCAGTGAAAAACTGGCACTTCAAAATACAAAAAGACTGTGCGAATTTACACCGGCTGACGCTGTCACTCCCGCTGTTCTCGCCTATGAAGGGATCCAATACCAATACCTCGCACCGGGCATCTTTTCTGATACACAGTGGGACTACGTAAACCGGCATCTGAACATTCTTTCCGGATTTTATGGTGTCCTGTGCCCTTCAGATGCTGTCATTCCCTATCGTCTGGAGATGCAGACCAAACTGGAAACTGAGAATGCCACTGATTTGTATCATTTCTGGAACAATCAGCTATATCAGGCATTGTACTGTAAATTTGAGAAAGACTCTCCGAAAGAGCTCATCAATCTCGCTTCCGCAGAATACAGCAAAGCAGTACTTCCTTATCTGACAGAAGACGTACACTGCGTCACCTGCGTTTTCGGCGAGTTCGTTCAGGGAAAAGTAAAGGTGAAAGCCACGCTCGCGAAAATGGCGCGGGGAGAAATGGTCCGCTGGATGGCAGAACACCAGATTCAGACTGCAGAAGATCTGAAACAGTTCACCGGACTTGGATTTGCTTTCGAAGAGTCTCTATCTTCCGGGACAGAATATGTGTTCCTAAAAAAGGATATCTGCCCGGAAGATTAGGCTTTTCTTATTCTGCCTTCATTTCCCGGATCTCTCCGCACGCGATCATAGCGCCGGAGTTTCCGGAAGGCTGGGTTGTCATATCATCCGGATGTGCGTGTATGATAACCGCTCTTCCGATCACATCCTCGGGATGAAACCGGTCTGTGTAAAAGATCAAAAATGCATTTCCGTCATTTGCCAGAAGTGAAGGCATATCTCCTGCATGCTGCGGGTGCATGGCATTTGTCGGATTGTAGTGTCCGTCCGCCTGTGCAAAGGATTCCGCTTTTGTTCCCTGACAGGTTCCCTCATGAATATGAAATCCGTGAAACGCATTTCCGTCAGGCAGATTGCGGATATCGGCTGCCACGATCGTTCCATTGTGAACTCCGAAAAAATATACCATTCCCCGGATTTTTGGAAATTCCGGGCTTCCTTTGATCTCTGCAGCGGCATCCGGAATGGTCTGTATCTCTGAAAACATCTTACCACCTCCCGGATTACCATATGCAGTTTTTGAAAAATTGTTATTCCTGATGCGCTCTCCATGCTTCTTTCAGAATCTTTGGATCTTCAAGAAGACCAAGCGCCCCTTTCGCCATACATTCTGCCACATACAGCATTCCCTTCTGCCCGATGCTCATTCCGGACTGTGCGGCTGCACTCCAGTGATGCAGCGGTGTACCCTTACACATCGTAGCAGCACTGAGCATCACAGTCGGCACGGTATGACTGACTTCCGACACATCCGTTCCGATCGCCAGCAAAACAGGTTGATCTTCCAACGGTTCCAGACCTCCAAAATAATTTCCGTCATTGATCAATCCCGCTTCTTTTGTGATGGTTTCTGCAAACTGCAGTTCTTCTTTTGTATATTCCGGGAGTGAAGTTTCTGTCATCGCCTGATAAAAGGCTTCTGCCAGCGGACGGTTCACTTTCATTTCCTGATTGCTCGTCACAAGCTCGATCTCCACTCTCGTTCCGGTCATCAAAGCCGCACCCTTCGCACAGTCATCCACTCTGTTCGATGCATCCTCTGTCCTGGAACGTTTGGATGAACGGATAAAGTAATTCGTAGAAGCAAAATCCGGCACGATATTCGCCGGTCCGTCTGTGTTCGTATATGTATAATGAATCCGAACATCATCCGCCACATGTTCCCGTAAATAATTCACTCCCACATTCATCAGTTCTGCCGCATCCAGTGCACTTCTGCCAAGCTCCGGATGTTTGGACGCATGTGCTTTGACTCCGTAAAATTTGTAATTCTTCATGTCCTGCGCCTGCCAGATATCATAACTCACCCGATTCCGGTCAAAAGGATGCCAGGTGATCGCCGCATCCAGATCATCAAACACCCCCGCTTCATTCATCTGGATCTTTCCGATGATGATTTCTTCTGCCGGACAGCCATATACCCGGATTGTTCCGGAAAGCTGCGCTTTTTCCATCCGCTCTTTCAAGGCACAGGCTGCCCCTGCGCAGGCTGTGCCAAGCAGATTGTGTCCGCATCCGTGCCCCGGCGTTTTCAGCGGCTGATACGTGCAGACCGGCTCCTGGCCAAGACCCGGAAGAGCGTCATACTCTGCCAGAAATCCAAGTATCGGTTTTCCTGTTCCCCACTCTGCAACAAATGCGGTCTGAAGCCCTGCGATTCCTTTTGTGATACGAAATCCTTTTTCTTCCAGATAGTCAGAAAGACAGGCTGAAGATACGACTTCTTCTTTGGAAAGTTCCGGATGCCGAAAAATGTAATCTGCTGTGTTAACCAGTTCTTCTGTGTGTTCCTGTATCCATGTGTGAATATGATCTGCTGTATTTGCGTCTTTTTCCTCGCCTGTCCATACCCCAAGTCCGCTCCCAAGCTTCTCCCCGGATAGCAGATATTTTCTGGCTGCTCTCTGCAGGCTGGTGTCCTCTGCATAGTTTCGGGGATCCGTCTCCAATTCTCCGAAAATCCTCTCTTCTGCCTCTCTCCCCTCAAAATCAACCGCAACAATATGAAACAATGTCTGGAGCTGCAAAATATTAGATTCCGGCTTCATAATTTCTTTGAGCCCCGGATATAAAAGCCAGGAATGACAAAGATATACCTGCTTCTCCTTCCAGAATTGTTCTGCCTGACGAAATGAATCCAGACAGGCATCAAGCTCCAGCTTCTCTCCCTGCGGGATATGCACGCTGATCACGGGATCTCCTTTGTGAACCGATATCCCGTCTGTCTGTATCTCCCATAAAGACGGGATCCTCTCAAATTCCAGACGCCCAAGCCGAAACAGACTCATATCCAGATGTCTGCAAAACCAGTCGTACTGCGCAATCCCATATTCTCCATACGCTTTATAACAATTTTCACACCACAATGTCAGATCATAAAACGTATCCCGGTAAACCCGTCTGGAAATCCCCTGTTCACAATACCGATCATAAACCTCACAGGCCATTTTTGAAAAACAATATAAAAATACCAGCCGGAAATCTTCTCTTTTTTTCACTGCTTCATAAAACAAATTCACATCTCTGAGAAATAACTCCCGCAGCTTCTCATATTCCCCTTCTGTGATCTCCAGCTTTTCAAGCTGCCGCACAGCGTCCGGCATCAGGGATATTTCCTCCCAAAATTCCAATAATTTCATTGTGCACCTCCGTTTTTTGTTTTCCTCTGTTGATTCTATCTGTCAGCATACTTCATTCTTGTGGTATTTGCAATTCGTTTTACGTCTTCCCTTTCTCAATCAGATATATATACAACATTTTGCACATAATCATAGAAAAATCTACCAAAAAATTGTATAATATATAAAAGTTTATGAAAGAGAGGATTCACTATGAAGCAAAATAATATGTTAGCAATGATCCTGGCGGGCGGACGAGGCACCCGCCTGCATGACCTGACAAATAAAGTGGCAAAACCCGCGGTTTCATACGGCGGAAAATACCGTATCATCGATTTTCCACTCTCCAACTGCGCCAACAGTGGAATTGATATTGTCGGTGTGCTCACGCAGTATGAATCGATCTTGCTGAACAGCTACGTTGCGGCAGGCAGACGCTGGGGACTGGATGCCAAAGACAGTGGAGTCTATGTACTGCCTCCACGTGAGAAAGCAGATTCCAATCTGGATGTATATCGGGGGACTGCAGATGCGATTTCCCAGAACATCGATTTTATTGACACCTACGCTCCGGAATATATTCTGATCCTGTCCGGTGATCATATTTATAAGATGAATTATGATGCCATGCTAAATTATCACAAAACCTGCGGTGCAGATGCCACGATTGCTGTGATCGAAGTACCGATCAAAGAAGCAAGCCGGTTCGGGATTATGAATACCGATTCTACAGGACGTATCGTAGAGTTCGAAGAAAAACCGGAACACCCAAAAAGTAATCTGGCATCCATGGGGATTTACATTTTTAACTGGAAGCTGCTTCGCAAAATGCTGCTGACAGATATGAAAAATCCGGATTCCAACCACGATTTCGGAAAAGATATCATTCCTACGCTGTTAAATGATGGGAAAGATCTTTATGCCTATAAATTTGAGGGCTACTGGAAAGATGTTGGAACAATCGACTCTCTCTGGGAAGCAAATATGGATCTTCTGGACAAAAATAATGCTTTGGATCTCAACGATCCCGCATGGAAGATCTATACGGAAGATCCGACAACACCTCCTCATTATATCGGACCAAACGCCGATATTAAACGCTCTTTCATTACCCAGGGCTGCATGATCGACGGTGAAGTCAAAAACTCCGTGTTATTTACCAGTGCCAAGATCGATACCGGCGCCAGAGTCATTGACAGTGTACTCATGCCGGGAGTGATTGTCGAAGCAGGAGCTGTCGTACAGCGCGCCCTGGTCGCTGACGGAGTGCGGATCGGGAAAAATGCCGTAGTAGGCAGTCCGGACAGCGAACATATCGAACTTGTTGCAAAACGTGTGAAAGGAGCAGAATAATATGAGCAAGGCATTAGGAATCATCAACTTTTCCGGAAACCACATCTGGGTAAAAGGACTGCAGTCTTACCGTCCGATCGGTGCCATGTCCTTCCTCGGAAGATACCGTGTCATCGATTTTCCGCTTTCCAATATGAGCAACAGCGGCATTGACCAGATTCAGGTGTATATTAATCAAAAGCCCCGTTCTCTTACCGAACATATCGGAACCGGAAGACATTACAATATCAACTCCAAACGTGGAAAAGTCCGAATCCTCTTTTCTGAAAACGGGATTGAAAACAGCATTTATGACAACGAAATTGCAGCTTACATAGAAAACATAGAGTGTATTGAAAATACACCTTGCCCGTACGTGATCATTGCCCCGAGTTACATGGTATACTCCATGAACTTTGATTCACTGTTACAGAGCCATATCGACTCCGAAGCGGATATTACGCTGCTGTATCATTCTGTTGACAATGCAAAGGATCACTTCTTAAACTGTGATCTTCTGAATCTGAACCGCCAGAAAGGTGTTCTCTCGATTGAAAAAAACAGAGGAAATGCAAAAAACAGAAATATCTTCATGGATACTTATGTAATGAAAAAAGAACTGTTTATCGACCTGATCAAAAAAGGGCATGATATGTCCTCTATGTACACACTGCCCCAAGTCATCAATATAGAATGCAGCGAACTGGATATCCGCGGAGTTTCCCACCGTGGCTTCTTTGCCGCCATTACAGATTTGAAAAGCTATTACGAAGCGAATCTTTCCCTGCTCGATTTTAAATCCGCCTTCAGTCTGTTTGATGATAACTGGCCGATCTATACAAAAACGACAGATTCCTGTCCGACTCAATATTTTGAGACTGCAAATGTAAAAACCTCTTTCGTATCCAACGGATGCCTGATCGAAGGCACTGTGGAAAACTCTGTGATCGGACGTGGATGCATGATTAAAAAAGGTGCTGTTGTAAGGAATACCGTTCTCCTTCCGGGCGCTTATGTAGGAGAAGACGTTCATGTGGAAAATCAGGTGGTAGACAAGCGTGCAAAGCTCTTACACGCCAAAGAAATTATTGCAAATGTAGACAATCCGGGATATATCAAGAGGAATGATACCGTATAAAGTAAAGCAGGATGCTTAAGGATTTATTCCTTGTCATCCTGCCTTATTTTTTCTTTTATCAAAAAATAATCTGAATTCCATTCGGTTGTAAAATTAAATCTGCAAGTTTTTCGCTGTCCAGAGAAATATGCAGAAAATTTCTGCCGGGAACTTTTATGTGATTATCTCACTCCAAACTGATATATTGTCGTGGTGTCGTATTTTTCTCCTTTTTTCAGTACCGGTGACGGGAAGCTTTCCTCATTCGCCGCATTCGGATAATACTGTGTCTCCAGACAGAAGCCGGAGTTATCGTGGTAGATCATGTTGCGTTTTCCTCTGACTCCCTCCAGGAAGTTTCCGGTATAGAACTGCACACCCGGAAGATCCGTATATACTTTCATGGTAATTCCGGACTGCTCTCCTTCCACCTCTGCAATCTTGCGCAGTGTCTGATCCCATCCATCGATGACAAAGTTGTGATCATATCCCTTGACCAGACGCATCTGATGATAGTCGGATGCCAGCTCTTCTCCGATCACTTTTCCTTTTGTGAAATCCATCGGTGTACCTTCCACCGGCCAAATCTCTCCTGTCGGAATCGAACCGGTCTCTTTTACCGGTGTAAACGAAGATGCCTGCAGTCTTATCCAGTGACGTCTTACGCTGCCGCAGTTATGTCCATTCAGGTTAAAGTAAGTGTGGTTCGTCATATTCACGATCGTTGTCTGATCAGATTCTCCTTCATAGTGGATCTTCAACTCATTTTGATCTGTCAGGGTATAGGTCACGGTAATCGAGAAGTTCCCCGGATATCCCTGGTCTCCATCCGGGCTGTCCAGATGAAAAGAAACACTGTCTTCCTCCTCTTTCACACAATCCCAGAGGCGGAACGCATAACTGTCCGGTCCACTGTGCAGGTTATTCTCTCCCTCATTTTTCGGAAGGTGATACTCTGTCCCATCCAGCACAAATCCGGCGCCTTCTGTCCGGTTTGCCCCCCGTCCGACTGCTGCCCCGAAGAAAGTTCCGTTCTCTTCATAATCCGATACTTTGTCATATCCAAGCACAATATCCTTGCGCTCTCCCGCAAAATCTTTCATCTCCACGGATACGATTGCCGCTCCGAGACTGCTGATCTTCACACGCATTCCCCGAATGTTGCGCAGCGTATAGGCAGTTACTTCTCTTCCATCTTTTGTGGTTCCAAATATTGTTTTTTCGATACTCATAAGCTCTCCTGTCCGGCATCTTTTCTCTTCCCCAATGCCTGTCCTGTTTACTTCATATTGTAGCTCTGTTTTGCCTGCTCCGCAAACACTTTTTCAGGAAAGTGGAATCAGGATCCGCAGTTCAAACCAGTTCTTTTTCAAATCTGTTGTCACAGAACCACCGTATTTCGCCGCCGTACTTTTGATACTCTTCATGCCAAACCCATGAAAGCGGCGATCTTTCTTTGTTGTGACAGGCATTCCGTTTTCAAACTTTAACGACTCCTCACAATAATTTTCACACCGGATCCTGAGAAAATTTTTCTGCTTTGCAACGGACAGATGGATCAGCCGTTTTTCCTGTTCCCTCAACTTTTCCACACTTTCGATCGCATTATCCAAAATATTGCCAAATAACGCACTGATGTCCATATCTTCCATAAAATTTAATACACTTCCATCCGCCACACATGTCAGCCCAATCCCATTATTCTGACAATACAGGCTTTTGCTCGTAAGAACCGCATCCAGCACCTTATTACCAGTCTTGTTCTGCGCCTCATAAATCTTAATTTCCTTTTCCATCTTTTCCAGATACTCTACCGATTTCTGACTGCCAGCCTCGGATTTTAAAAGTGCGATCTGATGCTTCAGGTCATGATACTTCTGATTGACAATCTCGATGCTCTCCTGAGAAAGCTGATAATTTTTGTACTGCATCTGTAAAATATTCTGCAGCGTGTCCACCTCAAATTTCATCTGCAGCTCCCGCACCTGAATGTGGTACGCATAGAGAACCGCCATTCCACTCATATCTACCAGGGTCCGGATAATAAACATTTCCGCTGCAAACTGACTGCTGAACGGACTGTCCTTATCAATATAACTAAGGTTACTGACTGCAAACACCGCAGCTGTAATAATCAGAACCGTAAACAGCTCCCGACGATTGATATGCATTTCTTTGCCGCCTTTTTGCAAATACTTTTCCAGCAGATATAAAATTCCAAATATGACCGCATACACGATCACAAGGAGCACCCACTGGACACTTTTCACATGATTGATCTGAAATGTCTTCACTGCATAATAATAAATCTGCCAGCCGAAAGATGCGGCAAATTCTCCACTGATAAACGCTCGCGCGCAATAATAGCCAGCCTCGGCAAGTGAAAACTGACAGCATCGGTAAATATAGATCAAAAACAGAGAAACCGACACCAACATACACGGAAGAAACAAACTGGTCCTCACACCATCTGTAATCTCCATAAACCCCACGATTGCTGCCAGAAATATCAAATGTGTCACATATCGTTTTATACCCTGGATTCTCTTCTCATTCGTGCAGGTCACAATGAACGCTGCCAGCCAGTATGCCAGCGAATAATAATATCCCGGAGTATTGATCATTTCCTGCACACTCATCTATTTTCCCACCCCATTCATAAAATCATTGAGCGCATTTAAAAATGCCTTCTTTCTTGCGCGGCTTACCTGAATACAGTCTCCATTCACGGTGATGTCACTCCCCTGAAAATTTTCCACAAAATCCAGATTCACCAGATAACACCGGTTACACCGGAAAAAACGCTCCTCTTTCATACCATCCGCCAGACTTTCCTCTGCATCCCGCATCGTGCCTTTTGTTCTGTAATCCTGCCCGACTGTGTGATAGATCAGATCATGATCCTGCACTTCCACATAGCAAATCTCCGAAAGATCCAACTTCATCATACCGCCCTTCACTGCAATCGTCAGATATTTCTTCTCCCGCTTTTTCAGTCTCGTCAGTGCACGGTCGATCCGCTGCGTAAACGCAAAATAAGAAACTGGTTTTAATACATAGTCCAGGGCATCCACCCGGTATCCCTGTATCGCATACTGCGGCATATTTGTAATAAAAATAATCACAACTTCGGTATCCATCTTCCGGATTTTTTCTGCAGCCGACATGCCGTCCATAAATTTCATTTCCACATCCATAAGGATAATATCGTAGTCTGCCCGATACTCTGTTACAATATCTTCCCCATCCGAAAATGTCTGTACGCTGATCCTCTCTTTACTCTCCTTCTCGTATTCTTTCAAGTAAGAAAGCAGCTGCTCTGCATACGCCGGATCATCTTCTACCAGTGCAATTCGAATCATTGTTTCGTCTCCTCTCAACTGTTTTTATCGGTTGTTTTTTCTTAGTATACCAAGCCTGTTTTCAAACGTCAAAATAAGGGTGCCTGTAATAAGACACCCTTCACTCTTCTCTATTTTTCCTCTCTTACTGTTCTGAAAAATGAAGAGATAATCGTCATGATAACTGCTGCCAGAGTACATCCCATTCCGATGATCGCACTGGACAAATCCGCCATAGTCTGCGCATTTCTTTCAAATGATAAAATAGTCGCAATGCTGTTCACTCTCAGGCGGACAAAAAATACAAATCCTGCCATCAAAAGCACTCCCGCCAGAATCGGAAGAATATCCAGTACCGGCATTTCCGGCGACTTTTCCTGTCCGGCCACAAAAAGAATTTCCAGAACCACTCCTGCCACAAGACATCCTACAACTCCCCAGCTGATTCCAAGATTGGAAAAATATGCCGTGTTGCAGTTGATCACATAAAATACGATTCCTGCTGTTCCAAGAATTAGTGCAAGCAGCATCAGATAAAAGCCTGCAGCCTGTTTTTTGATAAAATTCATAACATACCCTCCCTTAACTGTTTTTACGTCTCTTGGCATCTCTTATATACATCGCAGCTGCTGCCAGTGTAAGCAGAGCCAACACTGCCGATGTTGCTGTCAATGCATTATCATACCATGTACGCACATCCTTAATCTGTGAAGTCTCATTCAATCCATCCATTGCGTTGGAATTTGCAAGCGCATAATTCTGCCACATCATAACATTTTTCAGATCCTGCATCATAGACGCATCTTTGCTGACCGCCTCTGTGGTCCAGTAATTCCATTTTGCTGTTACAGCTTCCATATTACTGTCACCAGTATTGCAAGTCATCGTTACACCACAGTGTACCGCTTCTTTTAACACACTGTAGTTTGCATCCTGGATAAAGTCTTCTGACATCAGCCCCTGGAATCCCCATTCTTTGCGGAGAATATTCATCAGCAGACCATAATGTGCATTCCCTGCAGTACATCCGATTCTGTTAAATGTTGTCATCATACCAAGTGTCTGTGCATCTTCCACACTTGCCTGTGTTCCACGCAGTTCATTCTCACGTGCTTTCTGCTCTGTCATAAATGTTGCAATACCGGAACGGTTGATCTCTGTATCATTGAATGCAAAATGTTTCGGCGCTATGATACATCCGTATTCTTTTCCTGCTGCAATGTAAGCTGCTGCCTGATATGCTGTCAAAATCGCATCTTCAGAATAATACTCATGGTTTCTTGCATTGTAAGGTGTACGGTGAAGGTTCGTTCCTGCACCCCAGAGGATTGGAAGATTTGACCAGATGGAATAATTTCCGGTCACAGCTCCGTACTCTGCAGCCATCTCTTTACTAAATGTCTGCGCAATCACTGTTTCATTACTCATTGTTCCGAATTTGTAATTCAGATTCTTGTCATCCGAATCGATGACATACGGATCTGCGGAATCTGTATCTGTATTTGCGTACTGTCCCAATGTATAAGAATTAAATCCGTTCGGTCCGTCATTCTGTACTGCCTCCGGAGACACGATCGATACAATTGATTTTGTACTGGTTCCACCAAATCCAGTACGGATCATCGCTTCTTCCAGTGTGATCTGATCAATCAAATCTGTCCATTTTTCATTTGTCAAGTCCGTCTCACCTTTCAGGCTTGCAAGTGTCAGCCCATTGTCCTCGCCAAATGTAACTTCATCCGGATTTCCCTGTTCCTTGATCTCTACCAGGTCATTTTTCATCACTTCGATCATTTCATCTGTTGCTGTCAGATCTTTATATGTTTTTGGCCAGGTTGCTTTCCAGTCACTTCTTGATAAGTACGTTACTGTATCCGGCATATAGTAGTTCAGATCCATATCCTGCAGCTGATTTTCTACCGCTGTTCCATTGTTTGAATATGCAAAAGTCTCAGAATCTAATGTATCCAGTATCCATTTCTTCACATTCGCTGCATTTCCTGTATCCGTCATTCCGTTTGCCTTTGTCATACCCTGTGCTGCCAGCACGTTGTTGACTGCCTCATGAGAACCATTTCCGACTGTAAAATAATAGTCTCCTGCATCCAGGATCCAGTTTCCTTTTGTTCCTGCCGCATTGTCACATGTGCTGTCCCAGCTTGCCATATCCTGCGCATCTGCTGTAATCTCGACAGTAACAGATTCTCCCGGCTGCAGCACACCTGTTTTTTCATAATCCAGAAGCTGTACCGCTGCTTTTTCTACCGCATGTTCTTTATCATATTCCGTATACGGAAGAGACGTATACAACTGTACCACATCTTTTCCTGCCACATCTCCAATATTTTTTACAGTTACTTTGGCTGTCACTGTCTTATCTTCCAGATTCACATCCAGACTGTCCAGAGTCTGAGAAAATGTTGTATAAGACAGTCCGTATCCAAATGGATACGAAACTTCATCTTCATAGTTCCATGCTTTTCCATTGGAACTTCCGGTCTTGTCAGAAGCATTTCCCTGTCCCAATACTGTATCCGCATATCTTGTCTCGTAATATTTATATCCTGTATAGATCCCTTCTGCTTCTACAATCTCGGAATTGATGGAATATGCAGAATCCGCATTTGTCCACTCATAGTTCCCATAATTCTGCGCTGCAGGAGAGCTTGAGTTATCCACTGCATAAGTATCCGCAAGATGTCCGGACGGATTCACCTCTCCACTGAGTACATCTGCTACACCATAGAAGCCATAACCTCCCGGAAGTCCGACTTCCAAAATCGCATCTACGCCTGTATTGTTTTTGATCTCTTCAATTTCCATGGCACTCGCATTATTCAGCATCACGATCAATTTTCCATTGTTTTCCTTTTTTGCATTGACTGCTTCATCGATGATTGCACGCTCTGTGTCAGAGAGTCCCAGCGGATCCGCCTGATTCAGATCCTGTTCTGGATTCACCCCATCTTCTCCCGGTGTATAGTTGGCATTTTCTCCTGCTGCACGGGCAAGTGTCACAATCATGACATTGTAATCCGTCATACTCTTTTTCCAATTTGGTTCTGCCTCATCCAGCGTTGCTGTCTCAGGTTCCAAACTGGTAAATACTCCAGTTGTAGCCGGTGCTGTTGCACGATAATAGGTTGTCACACCCCATGGAAGAACTGCCTCTGATTTAAATTCTTCCTTTAACCCCTGATACATCTTTTTTAATGTCGGATTCATCTCAAATCCCTTGGATTCAAACGCTTCCAGCATATCTACCGTATCTGCATCCGTTCCCTTATTTTCACTGAGAGTACTTCCAAAATCGCCTCCTTGTACCGGATAATAACTGCTGAATCCAAGTAAAGAGATTTTCTGCGTTTCCTCCTTGGAAAGCGGCAACGCTGCATTCTCATTTTTCAACAAAACAGAGCCCTCTTCATTCATGCGTTCTCCCAGATCTTCAATGGAATCCAGAAGCTCTGTTGTTGAGCTGTAATCCGACTGAAATGTGTAATCCTCTGCACTTACATCTTCAGTCACCATTTTTGTACTCTGAGTGCCCAGAAACTTGTCAATGTCCGTACGAAACCCGTCTATCACCAGAGTCGCTGACATAGACAGCGTCAGTAAAGATGCTGTTGCCGTAGTTACACCGCGCCAGATGCGGCGTTTTGATTTTGTTTGTTTTTCCCGTTTCTCGCTCATAACGTTCCTCCTCTTTGACTCTTTATGAGAACTGGCTTTTTTGTTTTTTTCGAGCCTTCGCTTCTGCTTTTGCTCTCTTCTCTGCCAGTTTCTTCTGATAGCTTGCTTCCTGCATTTCAAAATCCAGGCCTTTTTTCTTACAATATGCTTTGAGTTCTTCGATTCTCGCCTCTTCTGCCATGCGCTCCGCCTCTTCCTGTTCCATGCGAAGTCTTTCTGCTGGTTCGATCCACACTCCTCCGGCTTCTAACACCGCTTTTTTCTGATGCTGCAGAATCGTCTTCTGATCTTCCTCAATATGCTTTTCTACTTTTAAGAAACACATCAGGATTACGATCACCGCATAACAGATGATCTCTGCCCCCAGATAACACAACGCCAGCATGGACTGCACGCCTCCGTTCTGAACTGACGCAGAGGCATCATATCCGGTGGCTGTAAGCAATGCATTGATCAGACCATTCCCCAGTCCTGTCATTCCCACCATGATCGCTCCGTACACAGACATCGTAAATCCATCACTTCGAAATCCATTTTTTGCCTCCAGATGGTCCAGTACATCAGACAAAAGAGCCAGTGTCACATACATTGCAGGAATCGAACCGATTCCTTTTAAGATCACACCAATACATACAATGGTAAAATTGTGAATATCCAGAAAGCTGACCAGACCTCCCACAACCGAAATTGCCAGACCAATAGTCACTGCTTTTTGTTTTCCCAGTTTATTTGCGATCGGCCACGCCAGAACCATTCCGATTGCTGTCGGAAGTCCTCCGATCAGCCCCAATGTTCCCATTGCCGTTCCCGCAGCCGCTTCACTTGTGATTCCGTCAAACATCCAGCGGGAGTAATAACTCATGGAACCGTTCTTTACCAGACCTCCAAACTGGAACAGCAGAAAATATAAGATAATGATCCACCAGTAACCGTTTGACACACAGGCTTTGAGCTGTTTCATCATCGGAAGCTTTTCTTCTTTGATCGCCAGCTTCATATTTTCTTCTGTCACTCGCTCCCGTGTGAAATAATATTCCAGCAAGATCGCCAGAAATGTCACAACACATAATACGATCATCACGAGCCGCCAGTTCTGATAACTCTGTGCGGTATCAATAGCGCCGTCTTTTTCCACAAAGAGAAAACTCTGCAGCAGCATCGGCACTAAAATACTTGCCCCGATTCCTACAGCAGCCACACCGGATGCATTGGAAAATGTTGCCAACATTCCCCGGTGATCGGAGTTTCTCGTAGACAGGGCCACCATAGAGCTGTGCGCTGTGTAGAAAAACGGATACGCTACTGCATAGTAAAAGTTATAGGACAGCGCGATCCAGATCATCTGAGTCGATGGACTCCCATTTTGAGGTGTTAAAAACAACAGCGCGATCGCAATTGTCACAAGGGGCGCCGACAGCAGCATATACGGTCTCGCCTTCCCCTGAGATGTTCTGGTATTATCAATCAGACGCCCTACCAGAAGATTTCCAAGAATCACAAAAATGACAGAAACCATCGGAAGAACCGCTGAAAAAATCCCAAATTTTGCCGTATCCGTCCATCCAAGCACATCCGAATAGTAGCGGTTTAAATACGCCCCGAAGATTGCATTTGAAATAAATGCGCAAAACGGACCGAGAAAATACCCCAGTATCATTTCTTTCGGCTTTACATTTGCCGAAGTGATTTTTGTCCGCATCAGCGGGTTGTCAAAAAACTGATTCTTTTCCATTTCGGTCATTCCTTTCCCTGATTGCTTCTTTTAACGTATAAGTACCACTTCCCAATACCTTCTGTGTATTTCCCGGCATCACCAGTGTACATGTTGTTCCGACCGGAACCTGCACCTGGATCGTAAACATTCCATCTTCAATCTTCCACTCACTGGAAACTGTTCCATAGGCTGTGTTGACACTTCCCTTTGCCCATTTCAGATTTCCTCCCGTCAGCGGCTGGATCCGGAAAGAGCGGTATCCGCCCTCTGTGGCCTCGATTCCGGCAATCCTGCGGTACAAAAAGTCTCCCACTGCACCACTTGCATAGTGATTGAAGGAAACCATACCTCCGGTCCCGTCATCTTTTCCCGTGTTGCAGGTGCCGTCCTCCCGAAGTGCATCCCATCGTTCCCAGATGGTCGTTCCTCCGACTTTCATCTCATAGAGCCAGGATGGACAGGTATCCGTAAGGAGCATTTTAAATGCCTCTTCCTCATACCCATTGTCTGCCAGCGCAAACAGAACGTACGGCGTTCCCGGAAATCCGGTCGTAATGTGATACCCGTCCTTTTTCACCAGACGCGCCAGATTTGCCGCAGTCTTCTTTTTATCCTCTCCGGAGAGCATCTGATAATACAGAGGCAGCACATATGCTGTCTGAAACTCTTTCTTTACCGTGCAGTCTGCTTTCATCAAAATTTCCCGGTATGCCTCCCCGGTCTCCTGACTGAGTTTCCGGTAATACTTTGCATCCTCTTCCTGCCCCAGAATATCCGCGATCTTTGCCAGAATCCGGCTGGAATTTGCCATACATGCGGTGGCGGTCCATTTTCCTCTTCCCATCCACTCCCACATGCCGACACCCGGTGCACACCAGTCTCCATAATGATGCAGAAGCTTCCAGATCCTGCGGTGTTTTCCCGCAGAAAACAGCTCTGCCCAGAATTTGCATGCCTTCAGATATTTTTTCATCACCGGATACATCCGCTCTAAAAGCCCTCTGTCTCCGCGAACCAGATATTCCGCCCACGGCGCCAGGATACAGACATCGCCCCAGTGATCCACCGCCATCGGGATCATGATCTCCCACTGCAGCGGTACCCGGACAAGCGGCACCGTAACCGGAATCCCGCCGCCTTTATTCTGCTCTGCCTTCACGTCCAACAGCCATTTCTCCAGAAAACGGCTGATATTAAAATTGTAAGCTGCCGTAGGCGCAAACAGTGCAATATCTCCCGTCCATCCCATTCTCTCATCTCTCTGCGGACAGTCTGTCGGGATATCCACAAAATTGGACTTTGCTCCCCAGCGAATACTGTTCTGCAGCTGGTTGATCAGTTCATTGGAGCAGGAAAAGTTTCCGTTGTCTTCCACATCCGAATAGAGTGCCAACGCGGTCAGTTCCAGTTGATCCTCTTCAATTCCACGCACACCCACATAGCGGAAGCCCATATATGTCATTTTCGGAGAATAGGTCTGCTCTCCATCTTTACAAATATAAACCGCTTCTTGCTTTGCAGTTCTTAATGGTTCTGTATACAACTCTCCGTCCATCAGAATCTCCGCGTGACGAAACTCCACTTTTTGTCCCTGTCTGCCACGAATTGCCGCGTGTATCACCCCTGCAAAATTCTGTCCGAAATCATAAATCAGCATACCGCTCTTTGCTCTTGTAATCTGTACCGGACGAAACTCTTCGTGTGCACGTACCGGCGCTCCATACTGTGCCATGATCTTTGGATGAATCTTTACCTGTTCGAAGCTTGCTTTTTTCCAGGAAATTTTCTCCAGATCCACGGTGGCATCATACACTTCCCCGTTGTAAAACTCTGTCTCTTTATAATTTCCTTCTTCCGTTACTTCCCACTCTTCATTTGTCCCGATTGTCTCTCCCGTTCCATCGGTATACAAAATCCGCAGCTCTCCAAGCAGCGCCTGTCGCTTTGCATACACTCTGTTCCGTCTTTTATAGGTGAAAGAGCCAACTGCCCAGCCACCGCCGACCACAGCAAGCAGCTCGTTTCGATCATTCAGCATATCTGTCACATCATAAGTCTGATACTGCAGCTGATTCCGGTAGGACGTAAATCCCGGTGCAAAATAATCCTGTCCGACTTTCTCTCCATTTAACAACAGCTCATAAATTCCCAGCGCCGTTACGTACAGTCTCGCACTGGCAATTTCTTTTTCACAGGAAAACCTGGTTCGAAATGTCATCGTCTTCGGAGAAATCTTCGCCTCCTTAAACCGATACTCTCCGTCAGTGATCCACCGTCCGGACCAGATTGTATCCATACGTCCCGTCTCAAATTCCGTGCTGGCCCAGGCACGCTCTCCCGCGTCATCCTCTGCTTCCACCCGCACCGTATATTTTGTAAACGGCTGTAATCTGCTGCCCTCATACGGGACTGCAATCTGGCAGTCTGTTTCTTTCTTCCAGTCTCCTATCGAAATCACCGCTTTTTTCAATGTTACATTTTGTCTGTCACTTTCCAGACAATAGGAAACTCTCGGCTGCGGATTATCGGTCACACATCCTGTTTCCATATTTTCTACTGTCAGTCTGCTTATTTTCAGCATTCTTCCACCTCTTCTTTATTTCTTACCGGAATCTGTACCGCACACGCATATTTCCCGTCCGATACCTGTACATTAACCGTCCCGGACTCTCCTGCCCGGATCACTGCCAGCGCCTCTCCGTAATACGTATCCGTTTTCGCAGTCCGATATCCCCGCTCATTGTACGGACATCCGTTTCCAAGCCCCAGAAGCTCTCCGTTTTCTACATGCACTTCCAGCGTTCCCCGCTTCAACGGTTTGACTGTCCCGGTTTTATCTGTATACTGCAGTCTCACAAAACACAGCTTTCCGGCTTCCGTCTCTTTTTCTTCCGGGATTCCGGTTAAAATCGTTTCCTTCCCCGCTGTATAGAGCACATTTCTCGCAATCTCCCGGTTCTGTGCATCATAAGAAATCGCTTCAATGATTCCTTCCTCATAGATCACATCAAAGGAAGTTCTGCAGTCATTTTTCATCTTCTTACTTCCAACCGACTTTCCATTGATAAACAGCTCCACCCTGTCTGCTCTTGCATACACTTCCACCTGTGCCTTTTTCCCGGAACATCCATCCCAGGACCAGGACTCAATGGCATTGCTCATCTTCCATGCTGATGGCGAGTGCTTCTCCCCGGTGTGGTTGACCGGACGTACCGCGATCACCGGCTTTTCCATCAGTTCAAATGCCGTCTTCGTATAGGCAGCCTCGGCCAGTGGTTTTCCGGTCAGGTCAATTCTTCCACTTCCTGCAGTGATCCATCCTGCTCCATGTGAGAAATCCGGCGCATAATCACTGTATTCCCACGCACCGACACCGACTTCTCCCATATAGTCCATTCCTGCCCACACAAAATCTCCGATGATCCTCGGATGTGTTTTCGCCATCTCCCAGAAGGCATACGCGTCAGAACAGAATGTTTCGCTTCCCAGGATCAAACGCTTTGGATATTTTTTCAGATCTTTTCCATAGCGGTAGATACCATAGTTGTATCCTGCAATATCCATATTGGCAAAGGCATCTCTTGTTTTTACATCACAGCCGTGAAGCGTTGCCCCGATTTTCATCGTCTTACTTCCGAAAATCCCTGCCAGATTATTGAAAAATTCACTTCCTACTGCCTTTTTCTTCCCACCCGATCGGTTTGCTTCTTTCTTCGCCTTCTTGTCACTGTAAACGCCGAAGCCAATGGAACTTAAGAAGTTAAAAAAGATATTGATCCCGCAGGTTACCGGTCTTGTCGCATCCAGACTGTGCAGATATTCTGTCATCTGTCCCGTGAGACGGATTCCTCTCTCCTGCGCCGTCTCAGAAACCTCATTTCCTGTAGAATATAAGATTACCGAAGGATGATTGTAATCCTTTTCGACCATATCTTTTAAATCCTGCTTCCACCATTTTGCAAAGTGATTTACATAATCATACTCCGTCTTGTGTATATACCACACATCCACAAATTCATCCATGACCAGCATCCCCTGCCTGTCACAGGCATCCAGAAGTGCTTTGGAACAAGGATTGTGGGCAGAGCGGATGGCATTATACCCGTTTTCCTTTAAGATCCGAATCTTTCGCTCCTCTGCCTCCGGATAACAACAGGCGCCAAGTACACCATTATCATGGTGGATACATGCACCTCTTAAAATTACCCGGTTGCCGTTCATCAAAAATCCGTTCTCTGCGCTCCATTCAATCTTACGGATTCCAAATACTTCCTCTATTTCATCTGCTTCAAACCGTACCCTGCATGTATACAAAAATGGAGACTCTGTACTCCACAATTTTGCATTTGGGATCTCCAGCTGCATCTGGAGCGTTCCGTCTGCAGACTGCTTTGCTTTTACGATCGGTTCCTGACCGGATACCGGAGACTCCCCTTCGAAAATTTCCAACTCCAGTTCTCCAGGTGCAGATGTCTCAACCTTTACATCGATCACTGCCGGACAGATTTTGACTGTGGAAATCTTTACCCCATTGACAGCAATGTGCTTCTTTGGCAGTATGTACAACGATACCGGGCGATAAATCCCCGCTCCCGAATACCATCTGCTGTTTGGCTGATCTGCATTGTGGGCAATGACCTGTATCTGATTTTTCATTCCAAAATGAAGAAACTCATTTGCCTCTACGTAAAAATTTGTATATCCATACGGACGAAATCCTGCTCTTTTCCCGTTGAGATACACTTCTGCATTGCGGTAGACTCCCTCAAATTCAAAAACAACTCTGAAATCCTCATATTCCTGCGGTACAGAAAATTCTTTCTCATACACATAGTCAAATCCTTCAAACCAGCCGACGTTAATGCCTCCCAGGCTCTCCTGCGTCCGCTTTTCATCCAGCATTGCATCATGAGGGATCGTAACCGGTTTTCCCTTTCCCGAATCTCCGGCGTGTCTGCATGTCCAGCCGTCATTAAATGCAATCTTTCTCATTTCTTCTTACGTCCTTTCCTTTTCCATGGCTGAATCATACCATTTTTTCGCGAACAGTAACGATTTCTTACGTGAACGGTCTGTTTTTCATCGTATTTTGCAGCCCTGTTTTTGTCTATTTTTTATAGATTTATCACTTTTTCAAGCTTCTTAAATATTTATTTTTTAGTATATTTCCTTGTTTTTTGTAATTTTTCAACAATTTTAAAGTTGTTTTTCATGGATTTAAGCCCTTGTTTTTGTGCATTTTTAATAATTCAAATCAAATAGATATTCTATAGTGGCTCTGTATTGAAGTATGCTTTTTATCTTGCCAGCGTAAAATAAAAATTTTGCGACCGCCAGACACACATAAAAATATCCATGAGCAAATCAAACTAAGATTTCCCCATGGATATTTTCCCTTACTACTCTTCTGCCAAATACGGTTTTAATATTTCAATCAATTCATAAACTTTTGTTCCAGGTGCTGCTTTAGATGGTAATTTTCCCTCATTTGACGCATTCAATCTTTTTGCATTTCCTATTGCATATTCCATATACGGATGTAAGATTTCATACATATCTTTACGATTTTTCTCATACTCACCAGCGCCAATTTGTTTTAAACACTCCGTTAGCTTTGGCCAATATTCTTCTCGATGAATATCTGACTGCATATATGAAAAATGTAATAAAAACCATAATTCTATACACTGATTAGACCAAATGGCATGAAACGTTGTTTCATCATTACTATCTGTATCACAAGATTGCAAAACAGAATCTATATGATCTGCCGGAAAATCATCCGTATCATAAACAATCCAAACATGTTTGTATACATTTGAACTTTCTTCCGCACGAGTTTTCGCTTTCTGAAATAAACTAATCGTATTATCACCTTCACCATATACATCTAACTTTATCTTCTCTGGATATTTCTTATTTATAACATCCTTTATTGAACCAAAATATTCAGGTTCTGTATCTGTTCCTTCTGTTACAATAAGGTGATACTCTGGCTGAATCTTGATAGCTCTATCCAATCTCTTTTTCATCCATTTTTTATCTAAATCACTTTTTTTCGGAGGTTTTAGGCTCAAATCCACTCACCCCCACTCAACATGTTCTGCAAATAAGGATCTGCACCATACCTACCTTCCAAATACTGCTTATCATATGCAGCTGTATTGTTCACTCTTTCATTGTCTTCCCGTCTAATTTCATACAAGGAATAAACTTGGCTGCTATGGTTTTCATCCAAAGCTGCAAACCATATTTCATCTCTTCTGAATACTGTGTTTTTCATTGTAGCAATATCATGAGACGTAAATAAAAGCTGAGCTCCATATTTATTGATTTTTTTATTCTTAAACATAGATATTACGTATCGCAAAAGCTTAGGATGCAGCTTTGCATCTAACTCATCAATAATTACCAGACGTCCTTCCTGTAATGCTACAAGTATAACCGGAAGCGCTGCAATCAACTTTCTTGTTCCATCAGATTCATGATTAAACGGCAATTCATATTTCTTACCCGAAATTGTTCGTACAGTATATAACTGCTCTTCCTTTTCATCATATCTATAATCCTCTACATCAATGCCCATTTCGTTCAGCAACATAATAATCTGATTCTTTGTCTGTTCATTATCAGATACCATAATCTGCAATTCTGCAACAGGGTTCGCATAATTACGAATGATACATGACTCAAACCACTCTTGAACCTCTGTTATCACAGGTATATTATAATTAATTGCCAAAAAAGATAAAAATGGCATTTTCTCATTCACTTTGGTATTTACATTCTCTTTACTTAAAATAGTTCCTAAAGTAAGCTCTTCGCCGTCACGATAAAAAATATGTGCAGGCTTTTTGCCTCCTATTGTTTTCCGATCCAATGTTTCTGCTGATATTTCATCTTTTAAAACAGCTAAATAGTAACGGTACTCATATTTTTCTGTACGAAAGAAAATTTCAAACTCAGTAGGCTCATCTTTCGATTCACTATCAAATAAAAAAGGCTCTGCGACAACCTTTTGCTGCATAATGACCCTCTTTCTAGTACTTCCTAAATCATGAATCGGTCTCACCACTGTTGTAATAAGACAAGATAACGCTCGGATCAAATTCGTCTTTCCGCCGCCATTTGGTCCATAAATAACACTCACAGGCAAAAGATCACTACACTTATCTTTCACAATCAAATTATCTTTGAATTCCGGAATTGCAGTTGCCTGCAAATCAAAAACAGTTTCATCTCTATATGACTTAAAATTCTGAAACGAAAACTGACATAGCATTTTTATCGCCTCCTTTTTACAGCCAGTATAACACTATTTTTTCCATGTTTCAATTTTTATATTCAATTTCATAAAAAATATTTTTTATTTTTAATATAAAATTCGTATTTTAAGATTTTATTTTACTTCCTCAAACAAAATACGACAGAAGAGCTTCTTTTTTCGCTCTCCTGTCGTATTTTATCTCTTTGTGCTCAACGCTATTTTCAAAACTCAAACACTGCCACTCCATATGGCTGCAGCGGATATGCGATCGAATACTTCTGACCATCGCATTCCTGCTTCACCGGCTTATATACCTTCGGACGCTCCACACCGTTTCCACCGTATTTTGGATCATCACTGTCCAAAATCAGCTTCAGCTGCTTTCTGCGCGGCACACCCACCCGGTAATCCGGACGTTCCATCGGCGTAAAGTTGCAGACAAACAACAGATTCTTCTTATTATCTCTGGAGTGTCTCACAAAACTGAAAATACTGCGGAAGGTATCGTCCTTATTGATCCATTCAAACCCTGCCGGATCCGTATCCAGTTCATACAGCGCCTTATTGTGTCTGTACAGATGAAGCAGATCACGGTACCAGTTCTGGATCTGCTGATGCGGTTCCTCTGCAAGCAGATACCAGTCAAGCTCCCGCTCTTCGCTCCACTCCCGAAGCTGCGCAAACTCCTGTCCCATAAACAGCAGCTTTTTGCCCGGATGTCCCGTCATAAATGCATACGCCGCTTTCAGATTGGCAAACTTGTCAAAGCCAAGTCCCGGCATCTTATTGAGCATCGAGCACTTCAGATGAACCACTTCATCGTGGGACAGCACCAGGATATAATTCTCACTGTACGCATACTCCATGGAAAAGGTCATCTGATAATGCGCCCCTTTCCGGAACAGCGGATCTAATTTCATATATTCGGTAAAATCATGCATCCAGCCCATGTTCCACTTCAGACTGAATCCAAGACCGTCATCCTCCGGCGCACCTGTCACCTTCGGCCACGCGGTAGATTCCTCTGCGATCATCATAGCACCTTGATTTCTTCCCAGAACCACACTGTTCAAATGCTTGAAAAACGCGATCGCTTCCAGATTCTGATTGCCGCCGTGCTGGTTCGGCACCCACTGCCCGTCCTGCTTTCCATAGTCCAGATACAGCATTGATGCCACCGCATCCACACGAAGCCCGTCCACATGATAATGCTCGATCCAGAATAATGCATTGGCGATCAGGAAATTCTGCACCTCCGGCTTGCTGTAGTCGAAAATCTTCGTCCCCCAGTCCGGGTGCTCGCCCTTTCTCGGATCTGCATATTCAAATGTCGGCGTTCCGTCAAAGTCCGCCAGCCCATGCGCATCCTTTGGAAAATGCGCCGGTACCCAGTCCAGGATCACGCCGATTCCATTCCTGTGCAGATAATTGATCATATAGGCAAAATCCTGCGGTGTCCCGTAACGGGAAGTCGGCGCATAATATCCTGTCACCTGATACCCCCAGGATCCGTCAAACGGGTGCTCCGCAATCCCCATCAGCTCCACGTGGGTATACCCCATCTTCTTCACATAATCTGTAATCGAATGAGCAAATTCACGATAGGTATAAAATCCCTCATCCTCTGTGCCCGGATGACGCATCCAGGAGCCCATATGTACCTCATAGATCGCCAGCGGATTCTCCTTTTGATCCCACTTTTTCCGCTTCTGCAGCCACTGCTCGTCCGACCACTTCAAATTCGAAATATCGGTCACTCGGGAAGCCGTACCCGGACGCCGCTCCGCATAATTTGCAAACGGATCCGCCTTAAAAATCCGTTCTCCTGTCTGTGTCTCGATACAGAATTTATACAAATCCCCTTCCTGCGCTCCCGGCACAAAACAAGTGTAGATCCCAAGCGGCTCCTGACGATGCATCTCATTCGCCCCAAAATCCCATGCGTTAAATTCACCTACAACGGACACTCTCGCTGCATGCGGCGCCCATACTGCAAAATAGACACCTTCCTGCTTCTTCTGCACGGCCTTGTGCGCTCCCATCTTGCGGAAGATCTCATAGTGCGTGCCCTGTCCGAAAAGATACTGATCTAATTCTCCGATTTCATATGGCTGTAATTTCTTTTGTACGGTTTTCTGTCTTCCCATAATCCCACCTCACAGCTGCTGTTTTTTCGTATAGCTTCATTATACTTTATCTACTTTTAAAAAGAAAGTGAAAAACGACAGAATGCCGAAGAAATTCGGCTAACACAAAATTTCTTCGGCATATTGTACGAAAGATGTCGGATTTTGTCTATCCTTCTACTTTCGCAGCTTCCTCATACTTCTTATAGTATTTTCTATAGTATCCCCCGCTCTTACGCTCCACTTTATTCAGAACAACTCCCAGGATCGGGCATCCTGCTGTTTCCAGCTTTTCTTTTGCCTCAAGAGCCAGCTTTCTCTTTACCGCTCCAGATTCAATCATCATAATTGCAGCATCCGAGCATTTTGCCACAATTGCAGCATCTATAACCATTCCAACGGGAGCGCAGTCAATAAAAATATAATCATAAATGTCACGAAAAGAGTTCAATGTATCTTTAAACAGTTCTCCGGACAACAATTCTGTCGGATTTGGCGGAACCGGACCTGCAAATAAAATATGAAGTCTGGAACTCTCTGTCGCATACACTGCTTCTGACAGACTGCACTGTCCTGACAGATAATGAGAGAGGCCTTTATCTACAGAACCGCTTTCCAACATATTGACCATCACTGATTTTCTCATATCCGCATCAATTAAAAGAACGCGTTTCCCAAGTTCCGCAAGAGATTTTGCCAGCTGATAAGTAATCGTAGACTTTCCTTCTCCGGAGAAACTGCTTGTCATCACTATCACTTTTTTATCTACCCCGGAAAATTGAATATTGGTACGAAGTGTATTCAATTCTTCTGTCATTGCATACGACATTTCTCTTTTCTTTAAAGTTACTCGCTTCATTGATTTCTCCTTTTATCTTGCATTTTTTTACTCTTTTTAATAATCTTGGCTGGGTTTTTAATAAATATCTGTTCTGCCATCTGCTGTCCGTACTTCTTACTCACATACTCTGCACATGGGAGAAGATCCGGCTTCCGGTGCACCTGATCATGAGCATCGGAAGCAATGTAATGTACTTGTTTTTTTTGTATCATCTTGTGGCAAAATTGCTTCTGCCACCATCCGCTTTTTCCCAAAACATTCGCTGACGTAAGCTGTATCTGTGCCCCCATATGCACTAGTTCCTGCACAAGTGCCGGCGTCTTTGTCAGACATGGATATCGCTCCGCATGGGCTATGATCGGTCTGTATCCGGCAGCAAGAAGAGCGTAAACCTGATTCCGAATAATCTGATAATTATGACGTCCGGAAAATTCCACCAAAACATACTCTGTTCCAGCCATTGTGGGACGTAGTCCCTTCTTCAGATCCTCCACCATATGAGCATTCGTATGGTATTCACACCCCAGATATACTCGCATCCCGGAGCGTGATCTTCTGGTCATCTCATCAATTCTTTGAAACTGCCGCTCAACCTCTTTTTGCGGCGTCTCAAACATCCCCGCCCTGTAATGCGGTGTAACGATCACTGACTGTACCTGATTTCTATATTCTAACTGTAATATCTTCGCTGCATCATACAAATCCCGGGCTCCATCATCAACTCCCGGGACGATATGACAATGCATATCAATCAATCCCTGCATCGCTGACTGCCTTTCTTTTGAATGCCAATATTTTCCATAATAAAAAAGAAATCCTCTTCTGACCTGTTATGCAGAAGAGGATTAAACTTCTATGTGTGACTACGCTCTTTTCTTTCTGGATAATCCAACTGCGCCACAAGCTGCTACTACTGCAACTGCTCCAAACAATACAACCATAGAATGTTCTCCTGTCTGAGGAGATGTTGTAGAAGCGGATGTACTCTTATCCACAACAAACGCAACCGGTGATAAAGAATTAAATGTTGCTGTAATAGTTCCCTGTCCTGCTTTGGAATCTACAACTTCCCATGCTTTTTTCTCTGTATCATAGTGAAGTACAGCAACTTTTGTACTCGTTGTCACTCCTGGTACGTTAAATCTGATCGTCACCGGAAATACTGTTCCGTCCGCAACTGTAACATCTTTTACATCTACAACAGACATTGTATCTGTATATGCACTTCCCAAGAGTGCTTTCAGTGTCTCCGGTTTTCTGACATCTGCTACTGCACTCTGATACTCTGCCGGAACTTCTGCCAGGCTTGCTGTAATCGTATTTCCATTTCCATCCACACCATTATCTTTTGTATCAACTGTAACAACTCCTGATATATTTGTCGATGGTGCTGCAAATGCTGTCAAACTTACTGATAACGCCAATACCGCTGCTGCCGCAACGCTCACTAATCTTTTCAATCTCATGATGCTTTCCCCCTTGTCCTGTGGAATCTTTTTATACTTTTTTAGAATATCACTGAAATCTGGATTTGTAAACCCTTTTCCACAATTTCTTTGCAATCTGATATATTCCATATCCTGCCATCATTCCTGCCGCATTTGTAATCAGGTCATCCAGCTGAAACAGACCTCTGCCGGTCAGCATCTGCAGCGTCTCGATCAGCAGACTCCCTGCGAATCCAAGCAGGAAGCTGCGCTTCCAGTTCCGGATCTGCTTCCACATCCAGGGACATAAAATCCCTGCCGGCAAAAACAATAATACATTTTCGATCAACTGAATCGTATAATCCGAAGATTCCTCCAGAAGACTGAAAAAAGTCAGATCCACCCTGTCTACAATTCCGGATTCCCGCGAAAACAATGTCAGATGTCCGACTACGACCACATAAATGATCATAAGACTGCTGTTTATAATAAAAGAAACTCTGCCATACTTCTTTCTGTTATACAAGATCATGATAAACAGAAACACTACTGCAGCTGCCAGCCCATAAGGAATATAAGCACACGCATCTGCGACATCTCTTTCTACACTCCTTAAAATCGCTTTCATTCATATCCCCTATGATTCTACTTCTTTGTAAAAAATATTGACGATCATCTCCTGCAGACTGGCATCATCCACATGAAATTCGTCGTGTTCTTCTCCTGCCCGAACCTCCCCCGGAACTTTTAAAATCTCAGGATTCATGTCATACGACGCTACCTTTTCCAGCATATCCAGACTTAAATCTGTCGTAATATACGGCTGTCCCACCTGCCAGAACTGACGCAGCATGGAGTTGCCGCCATCTTCCGTAGATTTCACTTTCTCCAGAAGCGCCTGTACAAACTGAGTCTGCCGCTCCATACGCTGTTCATTACTTCCAAGAACAGATGTATCACGGCTTCGAATATATTTCTCTGTAAGCTCCCCATTCAGTGTTATCGTACTTCCCTGGACAAATACAGGATCGATCGCGGTGTAATCTTCCGGAACAGTCATCGTTACTCCGCCGATCTGATCCACGATCGGAACAATTCCTGACATATTCAGCGACAGATAATCATGAATCGGAATATCATAGAGCAGATTGGATACTGCCTCCCTGGTTAGCTGACAGCTTCTTTTTTCTCCGTCCCCATACGCATACTGGGTTGCGATCTGAGCCGTCTCGGTCGCCATATAGTCCCCATCAATACCGTAAATCTTCACATCCGCCATAGAATCTCTTGATATTTCCAAAAGCGTAGTTGTCTTTTTGTCTGTATCTAACACCAACAGGACCAGACAATCAGACTGGCCACTCCGCCCGGTGTTCTCCTTAACTGTCACTACTTCATTTTTATCCACTCCCATAAACAGCATGGTGCGCAGATCTGAATTATACTTATACTTTTTCCCGTTGTATGTGATATAAGAAGAACCGTCCGTACTTTCAGGTTCTGCTGATACCTCTTCTTTTTCCTTATCCGCCTTTTTATTCTGCATCCCGGCATAAACCGCTCCTGCTGCCGCTATAACAGCGATCACTGCCAGAATGATGATCACAATTTTCGCTTTATCTTTAGTCTTCTTCACTGATTAACACTGCCTCCACTAAAAATCGTTTGTCATCCTGTCCCGTCATACAAGTACTAAGTGTCAGAATCCTGCTGTCTGTATTCACAGAAACATCATCCCGGATGACATTGCCCAGATTTCTGGAATTGTAAATAGAATCCAGAAATGCCTGTCTCTGATCTGCAAACGCATAGTCAAAACTATGAAGAATGTGTCTGTCATCATATACAACTGCCGCAAAAATCTGATATGTCAACTTCTTCTCCGGTGTATAGATCACCACATTCGGATGCTGCTGCATATACGACGCATCCGCATAGTTGTGCAGATTTTGAAACATACTTCCATCTTTCATGTCATGCCCGTAGATCACGGTATTAAAATCCGTAAATTCCTTCGTGTTCCAATTCTCTGTATAAATAGATCCCGGATATCCCTCCTGGCCTTCAATCGTATGATTCAGATAATACTCATTGTCCGTAGCACTCTGCGCAACGGGATAATTAATATTCGTCCCGTCAATCTGGATCCATGCATAAATATCCGGATTCTGAGCCTGAAGCTGTGCAAAATCAATCGGGATCTCCACATGTGACTCCTCTGTCTGTGGTTCCTCCTCTTTGCTCTCCTGTTTCACAACCTCTTTCTGAAGTTTCTTGTAAACCTTCTCATTTTTATTCTGCGTAACATAATAGTATCCGATATAAAACACACTTCCAATAATCACACAAATTAAAATACCAATCAGAATCTTTCTGGATTTTTTCATAGACTTTGCCCTTTCTTTAATATATGGAAAAAGAAGCAGTGCAAGTATGTTCTCCCCGGAACACCCTCCTGCAATGCCTCTCCTGTTCTATCTCTTATGCCTCTGATGATGCACGTCTTCTCTTCTTTTCCTTTGGAATTGATGCCAGTGTATTCAGCTGCAGATATCTTCTTACGTCCTCTTCCGACTTGATCGTATCATCCAGTAAGAATAATAGCGTAAATACTCCCACTGCAAGAACTGCTCCGATCAGTCCACCCATGATCATATTCTTCTTTACATTCGGACTGACTGGATAATTTGGCTTTTCTGCCTCTTCCACACTACTTGGCTTATCAATCACCATAACCTCTGAAATACGCTCTGCAACAGCATCTGCCGCCGCATTTGCAATATCTGCCGCAAGCTGTGCATCTGAATTCGTGGCAGTCATCCTCATCAAACTTGTTCCGGACGGATTCTCTATCGTGATCATCCCCTGCAGCTGCTCCACAGAGTAATTCAAATCTTTATACTTATAATCTGCTTTCAGCTTCTCCTCAATCTTGTTCATTACCGGACGGCTCTTCGCCAGTACAGAAAAGTCCGCAGTAAGCTGCTTGCTCAGTGTCAGATCCACACCGGACATACTCACCGAATTACCAAGAACATAAATCGTAGATGTCGCCTGATACTGTGGTGTGACAAACAACTTCGTATACCCTCCGACTGTCACAGCACCAATGACCAGACACAGAAGTATCACCCACGCTTTTTTCAATAATACATGAAATAATTCTATCAGATCGATCTCCATCTCATCATTTCTCATCTGTTCTTCCATCACTTATTCTCCCATAACCACATACTTTGACCTTAATCCGCTTTAGTATAACATATATTTTTCTGTTCTGAAACTGTATTATTAAACAAATTTTCGGTAAAATTTTTCCATTATCATACATAAAAGCGTAATTTCCGAATATATTATAATCATATCCCAACGCAGAAAGGTCTTATATGGAACGACTTATCACAGGCGGCATTGCCTTACTTCTTATTATCGCAATTGAAATTATACTATACTGCAGACTCGTGCGCGCCTCAAAAAAAGAATATCATGACGATTCCCTTTAACACTCTCTCACAATCCGACACATTTCATCAAACTGATCTTCCATCTCCTGCACCAGTCTGAACTGTGTACGGGCACGGACCAGATTGTGCTCCGGATATGCGGTCTTGAAATACGTATCTCCCTGCAGAAAATCCATCAGGAACCGGATTCCGCATTCGAATGTCATCAGCCTTGCGCCCCACGGAAGACTCTCTAACTCCTCCGGTGTCAGAACATCTCTTGCCATCTCCAGATACCCTTTCACATACAGTTCATACAGATTAATATCAAAATGGACCTTGTCCAGATCACGTTCATCTTCTTCCGCCGTAGATGCGCCAAAACGGATCGAATCTCCAAAATCATTGGCTGCCAGTCCCGGCATGATCGTATCCAGATCAATAATACACAATCCCTTTCCGGACTCTGCGTCAAATAAAATATTATTCAGTTTTGTATCATTGTGTGTCACACGCAGCGGCAGAACACCTGCTTCCATCCTGCTCATCAGAGCTCCGCAGTCTTTTTCTCTCGCCAGTGCAAATTCAATCTCCGAACGGCACAGACGGGCGCGGTTCTTCACATCTCGCTCTACGGCCTGTGCAAACGCTTCAAATCGTTTTACCGTGTCGTGGAAATTCGGGATCGTCTCATAAAGACTCTCTGCCGGATACTCACCCAGCTGCTTCAAAAAATGACCAAAGCTTCTGGCTGACTGGTAAAACTGCTCCGGACGCTCCACCATCTGATAGCACACAGAATTGGCGATAAAATTCGCACAGCGCCATGGCTGACCTTCATCATCCTCAAAATATGTCTCCCCGCTCTTCGTCTTGATGTAGGCCAGTGTCTCACGATCCGGATCTCCGCCTTCCCGACGGATCACATCCCGTAGAAACTCTGTCACTCCGAAAATATTCTCCATTACCTTACCAGGCTCTTTGAACACATTGATATTGATTCTCTGCAGTACGTATAATGGCTTCTCTGTGCCGTCTTCCATCGGCATATATACTGCGTACGTCTCATTGATGTGCCCTTCCCCGAACGGTTTTACATAACTGCACTGGGGACCGAATCCAAATGCATACAGCGCATCCTCAAGCGCTCTGCTGTCCACACCTTCGATCTTTCTTCTGGTAGAGAAGATTACTTCTCCTGCCTCTACCTTCTTCTCCTGCTCGATCGTACAGTTTGCTTTTACCACACTTCCAAGCCCCACATGCGCTCCGGCGCATACCACCGAATCATGATCCACAACTGCACCGCTGTTGACAAGCGCCGCCCGATCCACATGGGTATGCGTATTCACTACCGCGCGCTGCATAATAAAACATCCAGGTCCCAAAACCGCACTTGGACTCACAATTGCAGACGGATGCACGATCGCCGGCACTTCATATCCTGCCTCCAGCAATTTATCTGTCCAGAATAATCTCGTATGATTATTCCCAAATGCCGCCACTGCCATCTTGTATTCTCCATACTTGGCCGTATAGTCGCAGCACTTTCCGACTACGTCCTTTCCAAACGCCGCATCGTCAAGAAATACGATCTCCTCATACCCCAGCTGGATCGCTGTTTCCTTCACCATCTGCCCGAAGCCACCTGCTCCGAGAATCAATAAACTTTTCATATGTCCCTCTCCTCGCTCTTTTATGATATTACGTTCAAATTCATCCTTCCAATCCATGGTACTAATAGCATTCACATATTCCTTGGAAACCTCTTTGTTTGGAATACTCACTGATTCTAAGATTCCATCATAAGTCAAATATCCTAAATGCACCAATAAAGTCAGAATATCATCTCTGGTAGCAAAAGTAGTCATATCATTACTGAATGTTCCCGTATTAATCCGAATACTCTCTCCTGCCAGCATCCCGACTATCGCATCTTTCAAACCATCCATATTCATCTGAATATAAACTTTTAACGCCTCATAAGTTTCTGTCTGATTCCAATAAGTTCCGAATTTGTGGCGAAGCATTGCTTCCACAACAGATTTTGGACTGTACATAGAATAGCAAATATCTCTGTCCTGTTTGTGCGTAATCAAACCATACCCGTCATACCACGCCTTTGCTTCTTCAAAATCCATTCCATATTCCATGCAAAGATTTTTTACTTCATTTTCTGTAAAACCAAAATACGCAGCCAGCTCCCCCGGTTCTGTCATAGAATATTCCGTAAACATATTCAATGCCGAATGGGAACCATATTTTTTAATTGGCAAAATCCCCGTCATATAAGCAAATGCTACATTATCCTGATCTTTCAGCCACGCACGCAAAAAATCCAGATACTTTTTCTGGGCTTTCTGATCCTGCTGATACTCACGAAACAAACAATCCCATTCATCAATCAAGATTACAAAAGAACGTTTTGTATGAGAATACACATCCTGCATTGCAAAGACAAGATCCTCCTCCCGTACATATTCCGGATATTTCTGCTTTAAATCAGACAGAATTCTTCTTTGCATTAATGTAAGCATCCCTTCCACATCATCTGATCTGCTTAAAAATTCCTGCATATTAATCTTCAGCACATCATACTGATTCAAATGTTTTCGGTAAGACTTACACTGACTGATGGAAAGTCCTTCAAACAATTCCTCTGTATCATCCCCGCAATCATAATAGGCTGCCAGCATATCTGCTGCCATTGACTTTCCAAAACGCCTCGGACGACTGACACACATAAACCTCTGTTGTGTATTCACATAGCGATTTGTCACATCTAACAGTTCACTTTTATCAACAAATATTTCGGAATTTAAAGACATTTTAAACCCTGCTGCTCCCGGATTTAAATAAATGCCCATGGCATATCATCCCCTTTCGTTCTCTAAAACCGATTCCTTCCTTTCAGTATTTCCACACTTTCTAACTCTCATTATAACAGATACCATATATTTATGCTAATCATCAAACTACAAAATATAGAATTCCTCTGCTCTTCTTTGAATATCTGCCCGAAACGGCATTGACTTGTTCCTTTTTATCATCAGCCCCGGCCAGAACAGCCACGGCTGATGATATTAGATCGGATATTCTCCGATGTAGATTCTTATTTTATCTTCTTTGCAAATTCTTCCACAGATTTCGATTGGAATGCCATCCTGATCCACTCTTTCAGTACATCCAAATCACCTTGTTCTTCAATTTGATCCGAAAGTACTTTAGGAACCGTTCCAAGATTCTGCAAAAATAAGAGTAACGTATCCTTACTCTCAGAAATTCGCCCCTCTGCAACTCCTTCAGCACGCCCTTTTGCAAATCCGGCAGCCCGTTCTTCTTTCAGCATCTCTTCAAAAATCATAAAGCGTTCCTCCATCTCCCGACTTCCCTTAACGTTGCGGATAAACTTCTGTAACTGCTCCACATATGGGTCGTGAAACTCCTTTTCGCTTCCCTCAAGATCCTCTTTCATGTACTGCAGAAATGTGACCAATTCTCCCGGAACTTCACTTTCGTTCTTTCCACGGGTATTTAAAAACACAGTGGTTCGCCCATCTTCCAAATCCACATTTTCAGATTCCTGACACGTTGTCCGAAAGGTATATCGATACTTGTCTTTTCCAAATGGATCAAAATCACAGATAAAAATAACATAGGTATTCGGAAGTTCCGTATAATCTTCTCCGGTCAGCAACATCTCCATGTCCATCTGACTCTGATAATAACGGCTTCTCTTTCCAAGTGCCGGCTTTCTCTCCACCTGCATTTCCACGTTATAACGCGTCTGCTTCTCATCTTTTGCATACACATCCAGGCGAACACCTTTATACTCCGGATGATACACTATGCTTTTTTCTTTGCTGACATCCACTCGATCGATCTGTATCTCCAACACTCTTTCTAAAAGACCTTTGCAATTATCTTCGTCCATCATCACTGCGCCGAACATAAAATTATCTTTGATCGTGAGTTCCTTTAATCGTTTTGTTCTTCCCATTTTATTCCTCCATTTGCAGAGGAATTCTATAAGATGATTATAGCAAACCCGGTTATGAAGTCAATACACTTTTCTTAGCTTTGATAAGACGCTCCTCCGGATAAGTGACTTAGTATCCAAACAAAAAATCATCCAAATCCTGAAGTGCTTCTCTCAATTCTTCAATCAGAATTCTTGAGTATTCTTGCATATCGATGATTCTCCTTATATAGTGAACAGTTTTTCACACTCTTAAAACTTTCTCCACACCATTTTATTCACGACTCCTGTATAGCTCTGAATGATCTTCACAACTTTTGTAGACACATTTTCTTCTACATAATCAGGTACCGGGATTCCATAATCTCCATTTTCATTCATCGCTACTGCTGTCTCCACAGCCTGTACCAGTGAATTGCTGTCGATTCCGGCAAGTACAAAGCAGCCTTTATCCAGCGCTTCCGGCCTTTCTGTGGAAGTACGGATGCAAACCGCAGGGAACGGATGACCTACGGATGTAAAGAAACTGCTTTCTTCCGGCAGTGTTCCGCTGTCTGATACTACGGCAAATGCATTCATCTGCAGGCAGTTATAATCGTGGAATCCTAACGGTTCATGCTGAATGACACGTTTATCCAGCTGAAAACCGGATGCTTCCAGTCTCTTTCTGCTTCTTGGGTGACAGGAATATAAGATCGGCATATCGTACTTCTCTGCAATCTTGTTGATTGCCTCAAAGAGAGATAAGAAGTTCTTCTCTGTATCAATATTCTCTTCACGATGTGCAGAGAGCAAGATATATCTTCCCTTTTCCAATCCCAAACGGGCATGTACATCGGATGCTTCGATTTTTTCCAGATTATCATGCAGCACTTCTGCCATTGGAGAGCCTGTCACATAAGTACGTTCTTTCGGCAATCCGCAGTCCGCAAGATAACGGCGGGCATGTTCTGAATATGCCATATTTACATCTGAAATAATGTCTACAATACGGCGGTTTGTCTCTTCCGGAAGACACTCATCTTTACAACGGTTTCCTGCTTCCATATGGAAAATCGGAATATGAAGACGCTTTGCCCCGATCACGCTCAGACAACTGTTCGTATCACCCAGAACCAGTACTGCGTCCGGTTTTATCTCTGCCATCAATTTATAAGATTCGGAAATAATATTTCCCATGGTCTCTCCGAGATCTGCACCCACTGCATTCAGATACACATCCGGATCATCCAACTCCAGATCATGGAAAAATACACCGTTTAAGTTGTAGTCATAGTTCTGTCCGGTATGCGCCAGAATGGTATCAAAATAGTTCCGACACTTTTTGATCACTGCTGCCAGGCGGATAATCTCCGGACGAGTCCCTACAATGATCAATAATTTCAGTTTCCCATTATTCTTAAATGTCACTTCTGTTTTCATTCTATTCTCCCTCACAGCGGGTATGCTCGCAATGGAACCACTTCGCCCGCCTCAATTTTTGTTGCTCTTGGAATCCGATTTTCTGCCTTGATCACAGTCCCCGGAGAAATATGTACGCCTTCTTCGATCACACATCCATGGTCTACAATCGAACCACAATTGATAATACAGCCCGATTGGATCCGACAATCTGTGTTTATGATCGCAAGCGGCAATACAACTGTCCCGGCTTCCACTTCTGCAGTTGGACTTACATAAGCTGTGGCATGTATCAATCGCGGAAGTACAATCTGTGCATCGGATAACTTTTTCATCCAATTCAAACGCATTTCATTGTTTCCAAATGCAGGATACATCTCTGTATTCCCATCGGCAAATTTCATATATTCTAAGCATGTTCCCAATATCAAATCTGATGTTTCCTGTCCGTCATCCAGAAAATAAATCTGCTCATATTTTCCAGACTGCCTTGCAATGTCTGCTACGGTTTTTCCGTATCCGCCTGCTCCTAAGATGATCAATCTCATTTTTCTTCCACCTTTTCAAAAAATGTATCCGGATGCTTCGGATCAAACTGCTCGTTTGCCCACATCACAGTTACGAGATTCTCTGTTTCTGACAAATTGATGATATTATGTGTGTATCCCGGAAGCATATGGATTGCCTCGATCTTCTCGCCGGAAACCTCAAATTCGATCACTTCATCCGTTCCGATCTTGCGTTCCTGAATCAGGCCATGTCCAGACACTACAATAAAAAATTCCCACTTGCTGTTGTGCCAGTGTTCTCCTTTTGTAATTCCCGGCTTTGAAATATTCACAGAAAACTGTCCGCAATTTGCTGTTTTCAACAGCTCTGTAAAGCTTCCTCTGTCATCCACATTCATCTTCAGTGGAAAACTGACCTCCTCTTTTGGCAGATAAGACAAATATGTCGAATATAATTTCTTTGCAAACGAATCCTCTGGGATTTCCGGGATTAGAAGGGTTTTCGGCTGATTTTTGAATGCTTCTAATAAATCTACGATTTCTCCCAACGTTGCCTTATGGGTCGTTGGAACATAACAATATCTTCCTGCTTCATCTGCTACCGGATCCAGCTCCTGATATTCACAGTGATGTTCTTTTCCTTCCAAAGCATCCTGCATCTCTTCCACCAGATCATCAATATAGAGAAGTTCTAATTCTGTCGCTCTGTCATTCACCTGAATCGGAAGACTATTTGCGATGTTATTGCAGAATGTAGCAACTGCACTGTTGTAATTCGGTCTGCACCATTTTCCGAAAAGGTTCGGGAAACGGTACACCAGTACTTTTGCTCCACATTCTTTACCATATTCGAAAAATAACTCTTCCCCTGCCAGCTTACTCTTTCCATAATCGGACTGTCCATAACGTCCGATCAAGGTTGCCTGAATAGAACTGGAAAGCATCACCGGACAGGTATTGTGATGCTTTTTCAAGGTGTCTAACAGTTTCGATGCAAATCCGAAATTTCCATCCATAAACTCAGACTGCTCTTTTGGCCGGTTCACCCCTGCAAGATTGAAAACAAAGTCTGCTTTCTCACAATATGTATCTAACAGAGATTCCTCGGTATCAATATCATATTCAAAGATCTCATCGATTGTAAGATCTCTTGTTCTGTTTTTTCCATCTTTGATACAATATAAGTTGGCTGCAAGGTTTTTGCCGACAAAACCATTGGAGCCGGTTATAAGAATGTTCATATCTTTACCCCCATTTTTGATCTGCTATCATCTTATTCTCCAAACTTTTTAAATCTTTGCTTCTCTTTTTCACTTTTTTACAAGGTACTCCTGCACATATTGTCCACTTTGGAATTGAAGTCTTCACAAGACTCATCGCACCAATTGCACTTCCCTTTCCTATCGTAACATTGGGCAAGACTACACTTCCACTTCCTATAATTGAATATTTCTTCAATATCACTTCACCACCATAAGGACAACGATATGGTGCAGAAATCATAGGATTTGTCAAACTGTGCCCTGAATAGTCATCACTTACTGCATATATTGCACATCTGGAGGATACTGTGGTGAAGTCTTTTAGTGTAATTCCATAATCACCTGCCGTTAAGCATGTATACGGAGATATATGAATATAAGAACCCATACTAATCTTGCCACTCAATATACAAAAATCATCAATCCGAACATTATCTCCAATTTTTATTTTTTCTGGACTGTAGATTCTTGCATACCGGCTGATTTTAACATTCGTACCATAACTGCAAAACCCTATTTCTTCCAATTCCTTCTGGCTCAAAAAACTGGTCTGATTGCTGACTTGAACATGTTCTATTGCAATACCTTTTTTTAATGGTTTTCTCCTTTTCGATTTACATTTCCTGTATAACCATTCAAAATATTCTCCATAATTAGGATTTTCCAGTCTGCGTTCTTCTATCATATCTTGTAATCCTTCATACAATCGTATTACAGCCTGACCAGAAGCACTTTCAAAAACCCATATTGGTAAATATTTTTTCTCTACCATCATCCCCCAAAAGTGAAAAAATGAAATCACATTACTTGCATCTTTATCATTCTTGTCTATTTTTATTCCATCACCAAATTTTCGATATAAATTTTTCCTGGCTTCTGTATATTCTTTTGCATCTCCCTGCTGAAAATATTCCTTTACTGCTCCAAGATTAGAAATCCGAATACTGGCTATCCCTACTAATATACCTGAAATTCCAGACAGAATAGCTACTATATCGACAGTTTCCTTAAGATGCCATCTCTTAAAAACAGTAACAAGTGAAGAAAAACTTCCACCACTTTTTTCCAATATGTAAATAACAATAGAAAGAATTATACAAAGCAAAGATATTGTAACAAATATAATCGATTTATTCTTTTTGTTAATCAAAAGTATCCCTCTTCATCCTACGGTATAACTAAAAATCACCTAATTATCGATTCTCCCACTCTGCTAATTCATCTCTGATATACTGCAGTGTCAACAACTTTTCTTTTACTTGCTCTACATCCAGTAATTCTGTATTGCTGGAATTAAATTCTGTCAATGTGTTTCTTTCCACATCCCCTTCTTTGAAGTACTTATCATAATTCAAGTCTCTCTTATCACATGGCACACGGTAGAACTCACCCATATCAATTGCATTTGCACATTCTTCATTTGTAAGCAGTGTCTCATACATCTTTTCTCCGTGACGGATACCGATCACTTTAATTTCATGTCCCGGTGCAAACAATTCTGTTACTGCCTTTGCTAACACCTCAATCGTACATGCCGGAGCTTTCTGTACTAAAATATCTCCGCTTGTCCCATTTTCAAAAGCAAATAACACTAAATCTACTGCTTCTTCTAAACTCATAATAAATCTGGTCATAGAAGGTTCTGTAATGGTGATCGGATTGCCTGCTTTGATCTGTTCGATCCAAAGAGGAATTACAGATCCACGGGAACACATAACATTTCCGTAACGAGTACAGCAGATTTTTGTTTTTTCCGGATCTACGGTTCTTGATTTGGCTACAATGACTTTTTCCATCATTGCCTTGCTTGTCCCCATTGCGTTCACAGGATAAGCTGCCTTGTCTGTAGAAAGACAAATGACAGATTTTACACCTTCTTCAATTGCGGCTGTCAACACGTTTTCTGTACCGAGTACGTTCGTCTTTACAGCTTCGATCGGGAAGAACTCACAAGATGGAACCTGTTTTAAAGCTGCTGCATGGAAGATATAATCTACCCCATGCATCGCATTCTTTACAGATGCCAGGTCACGAACATCCCCTATAAAGAACTTAATCTTATTTGATGCTTCCGGCATTTTTGCTTGGAACTCATGTCTCATATCATCCTGCTTTTTCTCATCACGTGAGAAAATACGGATTTCTTTGATATCGGTATCTAGGAAGCGGTTTAAGACTGCGTTTCCAAAAGAACCTGTTCCTCCTGTAATTAATAATGTTTTGTCTTTAAAAATACTCATTTTTTCTCCAATCAAATATAATAATTACCTATTTTATGTAACCTTAAAATCTTAATGATGCATTGCTATTTCTAATTCATTTTCTTTTTTCTTAATGATGACATAAGATTAACAACAGTCTTATCTTTTCGAATTACCAAAAAACCAAAATATAAAACTATTCCCAATACCATATAAATCATCATTATAATAATATTATGTTTTATCCCTAAGTTGTTTGATACAAAGCTATCACATCCTAATCCTATTACGCCCATCAACAACGCTCCTATCAAATAATTAAATACTGATGCAAGTAATTTTTTTACTATTCCTTTTTGAAAAACACACATCAAAACCAAAATTACCGTTTCAGAAATAATAGTTGCTATGCACGCACCTATAGAAGCAAATCCAGGAATCAGAATCATATTCAATATAACATTTACAACTGCTCCAGATACTATTGCAATATTACTCTTCCCTTGCTTTCCAGCAGGTATTAAGCATTGATTCGCAATCATATTACTCAATCCTGTGATAACAATCAACGGACTAAATAATCTAAGCAATATAATCACATCTGTATAACTTTTTCCAAAAAATATTGGTACAAATCTTGGAGCAATGAGAAACAATCCAACCGTCATTGGAAAGCTAATCATTTCAATAACTGAAATTGATTTTCCCAAATATGTATCAATCGCCTTAAAATCTTCGCGCTTATACAAATTAGATAATCTAGAATACATCACACTATTAAACGCAGTCACTATTGTTAAAAGAATTGTAATAATCTTATATGCTTGATCATAATATCCATTTTCAAAATTATCATGCAAAATCCATTGTAACATTAATTTATCAACAGTATGATAAATTTGAACCGATATCGCTGGAATAAAAAAAACCAAAACAGGTTTTATATGACGAGCAATACTTATTTTTCTAAATGGTATTCTATCTACATATTTCAGCGCTTTTCCCCATAACAATACATTACCAATAAGTCCAGGGATCACGATACAAATAATATATAATGGTAAATCATTTTCATTCTTCACCAAAACAAACATTAATACTGCACCTAGAAGTTTAACAATAGTATTTCTAAGACTAAGTTGCTTAAACATTTCCATGCCACGATAAAACCAACTTAAATCTAAAAATGAAGTCAAAAAATTTAATGACAAAATCATATATATGGATGTATACTTAGACCCCTCTATATTAAAAAATATAAAAAATGCAATATAACTACATAAAACTGCAATAAATTTAAAGATAATTAAATCCCAAAACAAAATGCTTCTCTCTGTTTTGTCTTCTCTAACTCTGGCAATTTCGCGTGAACCATAACTTAAAACTCCTAATGACGCAAAAAGAAGAAAAAATCCAGTTAATGAGTCTGTATAGCTATAAATTCCAATGTTTCCCGCCCCTAGAACTCTTGAAATATAGGGAGTCGTAATGAAAGGAAGAAATACCGCTACAATTTGAAATGAAAGATTATAAATATAGTTAACTCGTATACTATTCTTTTCCATTAAACTCTCCTTCCGCATTATTTATTAATTAATTTTCGGATTACTCTTGCCACTTTTTCTTTTTTAGTTAATACAAAATAAACTGGACATATGTTTCTAAATCTATTCTTTTGATATATTCTCCAAAATTCTTCATATTTTTCAGGTTTAACAGATGGTCTTTCTAAATTCCACTGCATAGCATCTCCTAATTCAACATCTGTATATTCAATAGTTTTTGTCTCTGTTAAGTAATAAAGTATTTTCATTATTTCATTATTACGTACTAAGCAAACCGATAGTCCCTGTTGAAACTGTTTCCTAGAAAGACCAACTCGTTCCAAAGACCAAAAATCACCTATAGTAATATCTGCCGCACGATACGGTGTTGTAAATTTACATCCAAAACACGTTGGCGATAAAGTATATCCTTTTGAAAAGATTATAACTTCATCATTATTTGACACCAAGTTGTTGTTCTCTAAGATATATGTACTTATATGAGAACCCCAACCAAATTTTTTGTTTCGATATAATAAATCTGTCACTCTGGTTTTATTCTTTTTCTCAATATAATTTATATAATCTCTGTTAACTTTTCTTGACGGAATTCCATGGCAAATCAAATCACATGTGAGCAAATTATCTGTACGTACTTTAGATTGTTGTAAATAATTTTTTAATCCTTGAATAACACAAGCCGTTCCACTATAAAATACTTTGTAACCATCTAATAAATCTTGCTTAACTTTAGAAAAAGAAGATGCACTTTCGCTCTGAACGTATTTAGATTTTTGAAGTTTAATCAATTCATCTAAAGTTTCAACTCGTATCGTGCATACATTCTTCAAATTGTCACTTGAAACACCGTACACAATACCATCATTTTCCAATATATATTCCGCAATTGCAAAAAAAGCACCTCCACTCTGAGATTCCATCAATTTTTTAGAATCTATAAGTTTAATTGCACAAGTATGTACCTCCATCTTATCTATATTTTGATTTATTGCAGGACACACTTTATCACATATCCCACAATTAATACATATGCTTTTATCTACTGTCGCAACAAGAAAACCTCTGTCGTTTTCTCCAATACTGATAGCATTGACAGGACACGAAACACTACATGCTCCGCATCCGCAACATTCATTATTCAACACAATTTTTTCAATCATTTCCTGTAATACTCCTCAAATATGCTATTGACTCTTTTCTCATCACTGAAAGTTTTTCATTAAATGCTTTCCAGTCTATTTCTGCATCAATACTATTAACATCTGTTTCTCTATTTGAAAGTTCAAATAACAACATCACTGTTTCAAAACGACTAGCAGTCTTATTACCACTATTTTTAGTAACAAAAACTCTTGTATTAAGATTTAATGAAACAATAAACACATGATAAGAATGTGTCACTACACAATTTGCATATTGAATAACAGACAATAACTCTTGCGGAGTTGATGGGTTTATAATTTTTATTCCTGGAAATGTTCTATTTCCAAAGTAATTAACTATAATAAGCTTTTTGTGTTTTATTTTAGCATAGCTCTTTGCAAATTCAAATGACTGTCTATCATATCCAAACATTACAACACAATCTTTGAGGAAACTATATTCATTAGATGTAAGCTTTTTCCACTCCGATTGTTCCAACAAAAAAGTTGGATCAATATCCATTCTACAGTCAATACCATTCCGCTTTGCGTCTAGATAATCTACCATTTCTCTGAATGAAATATACTCAAAGTTTTTTATTGCTTCAGCCACAGGGTCATTTTTTAATCGAATAGAATAATTTCCCAAGCTCACCGCATAGGAGCAACGTTTGTTTTGATCAGAAACCCATTTTAGCAAACAATATTCATTATTATAGTTCTGAATATTCCAAGCCTGGTCAGAACCAACAAGAAACATATCATATTCATTTTGTATATTTTGCAGTTTATCAAATTCTACAAACGGAGCAAATTTGCATCTATCATACAAAAAATGATTAAAATTTGAAAACCATTTGTCTGTATAATTTCTTTTTTTATAATATCTAAGCAAACATAATATCTTATCCTTTAAAGATAATTTACTTTTTGGTAATTCAAATGGCTTCTCGAAAAAAGGTTGAAAATAACAATCATTCCCCATATCTGTCAACACTTTGTTCAAGGCATATGCCTGAAGCATCGCACCTAAATTATTGCCATATGTAAATGTAAATTGAAGAATTTTCATAAGTTATACCTCTATCATTATGTTAATCTATGCGCATCGATAAAACACATTATTTCTTCATCCATACATTTTCTAACATCGCCTCCGCTAATCCAGCATTTACTCCATTCGACTACCATATCAATAGCCTTTTCTAAATTCCAACAAGGTTTCCACCCAAAGGTACTCTTTAGTTTAGAGCAATCTAATTTCAAAAAATTAGCTTCATGGGGACCGCCGTCATAGCGATCAATCCATTGCAGCCCTTTTCCCCAAGATTTTACAAATAAATCTACCAATGCTCCTGTCTGAAAACAATCCTGATCATCAGGACCTACGTTATAATACCCCGCATATTTCCCATCTTCATATTGAAAAGCAGCAATCATCAAATAGGCATACAATGGTTCTAGCACATGCTGATACGGACGTGTAGAAAATGGATTTCTAACAATAATGTCTTCATGATTCATTGCCGCCCTGACACAATCTGGAATAATACGATTATTCGCAAAATCTCCGCCTCCAATTACATTTCCAGCTCTTGCTGTAGAAATTGCCACTTTTCCATCTGCAAAAAAACTATTTTTATAACTATGCGTTACTAACTCTGAACAAGATTTTGAATTTGAATAAGGATCAAATCCGTCTAATTCTTCATTTTCACGATATCCCCATGCCCATTCTTTATTTAAATATACTTTATCTGTTGTAACATTCAAAAAAGATTTTACACAATTACTATTTCTAATACATTCCAAAACATTTACTGTTCCCATAACATTTGTTTCATATGTATACACAGGCTTCTCATAGCTGTCTCTCACAATGGGCTGTGCCGCTAAATGGAAAATAATTTCAGGCTGTGCCTTATCAATTACTTTTTTTAGCATTTCATAATCTCGGATATCTCCAATAACAGAAGTAACATCTTTATCAATCTTAGCAATTTCAAATAAGGACGGGGACGTTGACGGATTTAAAGAATATCCCGTAACAACAGCACCTGCATTAGATAACAGCTTACAAAGCCATGATCCTTTAAACCCGGTATGTCCGGTTACTAAAACTCTTTTACCTTTATAAAAACTCAAATCAAATTCCATAAATTCTCTCCTAACACTTATATTTTTTCAACCGCATAGCCGGCGAACATACTCTTTGCAGTCTTCCCGCTAAAATACTACTTCCTATTATAGTAATTGCTATCGCACATACATATATTAATTCTTCTGCTATGCCTGGGCAAATCCGCAATATTCCTTTTCTTATAACAGCAGTCAATTCCCAAGCAAAATAAATATGAATTAAATATATATAATATGACTTTTTCCCAATCTTTATTATACTTTTTCCAATAGTGCCAAACTCTTTTTTGTTCAGCATTATTTTTAATATATAATAACAGGTCAATCCTGCAACCATTGGAACAACAAAAAAAGAATACTTCCATTTCGTAAAGAATACCCCTACAATTACTAATACACATGTTAGTAACTGTAATTTTTCAAATCTTTTAATAACCAAGGCGTGACTTTCTTTTTCACAATATAAAATTATTCCTAATATAAAGCATGGCAACTGTGTTATAAATGAAAAATATAAAAAATGATTATTACCAATAAGATCGTCTCGTTTTAATACTAAATCTACCACACACCAGACACCTATCGTAATTGTGCTCAATGCACCTAATAAAATTCACATAAAATACTTCTTTTTATTATAAAGTAATATAATACCTTTATTAAGAATTGGGAAAAGTAAATACAGTACAACTGTTGTTCCGATATACCAACCACCACGAACTATCGAATTACAATAATTAGGGAAAAAACCATGCAGCAGCAAAAAATTAGTTGTTCCCCCCCCCCAGACAATTCAGCAATTGGTTCAACACCGATTTTTATTTCCAAAAATGATACCAAAATTGATATAATAATTGCAATATAATACCCCGGTGCAATGGAAATAAATCTATTCCAATAAAAACGACCCCCACGAATGATTATGTACAAACGAACTCAATAATGAAAAACCTGAAATCACAAAGAACATCTGACAACCGAGTTGCCCTAACATAGCTATATTTGCATACCATTGCGACATAATCACTCTCTGACTTGTGTGAACAATAATTACCATTAATATAGCAATCCCTTTTAAAAAATCCAAGCTTTCATAATAAAGCAAAGTTTGAGTAGATGAATCCTTTAAATTTTTCATATACTCTCCCATCTTTCATTTTCTGAATTCCATATTTTTAATACTTTTGCAGGGTTACCAGCACAAATACAAAATGGTGGAATAGGCTTTGTAACAACTGATCCTGCACCGATTATCACACCATCACCAATGGTTACTCCCGGAAGAATAACTGCCTTATCTCCAATCCATACATTATTTCCAATTACAACGGATTTGGTCAATAAGGCATTGTCTGAATAATGATTTCTTGGATCCATACCATGATTTTCATCTGTAATCAATACATCACTGCCTATCAATACATCATTGCCTATCGTAATCGAAGCTGCACAATAAACAGTTATTCTTCGCGTCACTGATACATTATTTCCAATAGACAAACACGGAATATATTTTGTATTTCTATAACGATCAAAACATTGAAGTATAGAATTGGAACCTAAAAAGCAGTCATTTCCTATTGAAATATATTTTTCTCCTAAAAATGAAATTCCATTATCTAAAACTGTGGATTTTCCTATATTTTTAAAATTCAATTTCTTATAATGATGTATCCAAAATCGACGCTTCAATATGGTTATAAACTTAAAAAGCATTTTTCCACTTCCTAGCCTCTAAAATATGACTTAATGACTTTCACCATATAATCAAGCTTGTCTTTATTCATACCCGGATATACACCTATCCAAAATGTGTTATTTAATACACATTCCGTATTTTCCAAAGAACCTACAACACGGTAACTCTCTGTTTCCCGAAATTCATCCATACAAGGATGCTTAATAATATTACCTGCAAATAATGCACGAGTTTGAATATTATGTTCTTCAATGTATTGCACCAACGCCCGTCGATCAACACTGGATTTTACTGTAATAATAAAGCCAAACCAACTTGGATTACTATTTTCCTCTGCCTTTGGCAAAATAAGATAATCCTTCAAATCCGATAACTGCTCTTTTAAATAATTAAAATGCTCTCTTCTTGCTTCTGTAAAAGCTGGTAATTTTTCTAATTGAGCACACCCTATCGCTGCCTGCATCTCTGTGATTTTAAGATTATATCCAAAATGAGAATATACATACTTATGATCATATCCTATCGGAAGTTCTCCAAATTTTCCTGTAAAACGGTGACTACACATATTATCTTGCCCTGACTGGCATATACAATCTCTTCCCCAATCACGGTAAGAACGAATAAGCTTATGAAGAAGCCCATTATTAGTATATACCGCTCCGCCTTCTCCCATCGTCAAGTGATGCGGAGGATAAAAGCTGCTGGTTCCAATATCTCCCCAAGTACCCGTAAGCTTTACTTCGCCATTAATTGAATATTCAGATCCCAAAGCATCACAATTATCTTCAATTAGCCAAAGATTATATTTCTCACAAAACTTTTTAACAGCTCTAATATTAAAAGGATTTCCAAGGGTATGTGCAATCATTACCGCCTTGGTTTTTGAAGAAACCGAATCTTCAAGCGCCTCAACATTGATATTATATGTAGGAATATCAATATCAACAAAAACTGGAACTGCTCCGTATTGAATAATCGGAGAAATTGTTGTCGGAAATCCACAGGCTACTGTGATAACTTCATCTCCACGTTTAATCCTTCTATCTCCCAATTCGGGCGCAGTTAATGTCATAAATGCCAATAGGTTGGCTGAAGAACCAGAGTTGACAACCGATACATATTTAACACCCAGGATTTCACCAAAGCGTTTCTCAAACATATTGCAATATCTTCCTGACGTCAACCAAAAATCCAAACAAGAATCAATCAAATATTCCATTTCTTGTTCATCAAATTTACGCCCTCCATAATTAATTCTATCTCCCTCTTTGAAGGTATCTTCTTTTAGAAGATATTTATTACAATAAGTTTTTGCTAAGTCTATAATTTCCTGTCTATCTCTTTTCTCACTCATTTTGTTTACTCCTTATCATTTTGTCCTTGTATATTACAATCCTTTAATTGTTTCTTTAAATGTTTTAAATGTCATCTGTTCAGAATCACGTTCAGACACAATACACTTCTCTTTCAGAGGCCAATCAATTCCAATTTCTTTATCATTCCATCTGATTCCTGCATCTGATTCTTTATCATATTTTCCTATGCACTGATATACTACAAGTGCATTTTCATCACTTACTACCTGGAATCCATGAGCAAAACCCGCCGGAATTGCAAATATCTTATGATTATCTTCTGATAACTCTACCGAATACCATTTCCCAAATGTAGCGCTATTCGTCCTAAGATCAATGGCAACGTCAAAAATCCTTCCTTTCATAACACTAACAAATTTAGTTTGAGGATTTTGATATTGAAAATGCATTCCTCGAACTACAAACGGCTTGGACTTAGTGATAAAAATCTCATTAGTTTCATTTGGTAACTGTATACTGTCATATACATCTTTTTCAAAAATTTTCACAAAATTTCCACGATTATCTTCACTAAAAAATGGATTAAGAATATACAGTCCCTCAATACTTGTATCTATTTTTTCCCACATTTTCTTCTCCCCTTTCCATTTCTTTTTTTATTCCTTCCTCAAAAGAATACTTAAACGAATACTTCAATTCTTCCGTAAGCCGTCTATTATCAAACCACTCTTTTTTATAACGCACTCCATCGTCCGGACGCGTTCCGATTGCAACTTCTTTTGCATACAGTCTGCCGATTTCTTCAATATATTCTTTTAATATCTTGTTTTCGCAACGTCCAACAAAATAAAAACCGCAGGCTTCCTGGTTTTGTCCAAGTTCATATAAAATTCTAATCACATCATCTATATGAATAAAATCATAATAATTATTACATGGTCCAAATGTAGGCATAATATTATTTTTAAAGCAATCAATAGTATATGAAATTAAATTCCCACTATCGTCATCTCCGCCGTAAATATTAGATAATTCAGCCCAAATAAGATTTATTTTTTCTTTTGCACAAACCAAATTAAGCAGCTTATGGGTATAACTCTTAGTTAAACCGTACATTAAATTTTGTGCTGTACTTTTATTTTCCAATAATTCATCTGCCAGTCGCTCTGTAATAGTTCCAACCGCAATAAATTTTAAAACTGACAAATGACTTGCCACAACAGCCATATCACAAGCATATTTGGTGTTTTCTATCTGTAATAAATATTCCGATCTTCCTGAACCTCTGGCACCTTGCCATGCCAAATGGTAGAATGCATCAATTCTGATTCCTCGTAAACGTTTTTCAATCTTATCTGCTTCAGACAAGTCATACTGCAATACAGATACATTGCTATTTCCATGAAATATATCCGAATCAGGATTTCTTACTATGGCATAAACATGAATGTTTTTATCCACAAAATAGTTAACTAAATTACGTCCCACAAATCCCGAAGCGCCTGTTACCACTACTGTTTTCATACATTTCTGCCCTCTTACCATGTTTTCCACGGTGCGTTTCCAGAATCCCACAATGTGTTTAGCTTATCATGGTCACGCTTTGTATCCATACAATGCCAAAATCCTTCATGAATATATGCTTTAAGTTCTCCGTCCTTAGCTAAATTTTCCAACGGTTCCTTTTCAAATACTGTAGAATCACCTTCAATATAATCAAATATTTTTTTATTAAAAACCATAAAGCCAATATTAATCATCGCACCGTCTGATAACGCTTTTTCTGTAAATCTTTCAATAGTGCCTGCATTATCCATTTGTACTACACCGAATCGTTGCCCCTGATTATATACCGTCATTGTACCAATTTTTTTATGTTGATGATGATACTCTAACAATTTAGAAATATTAATATCAGAAACACCATCCCCGTATGTAACCATAAATTCATCTTCTGTTATATATGGTTGAATTCTTTTAATTCGTCCACCTGTCATAGTATTTAATCCAGTATCTACCAAAGTAACTTTCCATGGTTCTGAAATATTATTATGAACAACCATTTCATTATTTGAAGTAAAATCAAAAGTTATGTCTGAACCATATAAATAGTAATTGGCAAAAAATTCTTTAATTACCTGTTGTTTGTATCCACAGCAAATCACAAACTCATTAAACCCGTATTGACTATAATGTTTCATAATATGCCATAATATTGGTCTTTCGCCAATTTCAATCATTGGCTTTGGCTTTAAATGAGATTCTTCACTGATTCTTGTTCCAAAACCACCTGCTAAAATTACAACTTTCATACTATTACCTCCATACTTTTAATTGATTCCATTTTAATTTCCAATATACTCGCTGAATAGCATCCATAATCTTATATTTTAATGTCCTTTGGATACTTGAATCTGGCCGAGGTGAATCTAAAATTATTCCGCACGAATCCGCTTGCATAAAAACATGCCAGACTGCTTTAAAATATAAACACTTTTTGAACAAGAAATAAAACCACGTGGTTTTACCCTTTTCATATATTTCATTTTGTAGTTCACCATAATAATAGATAAACATATCCATTACATCTTTTTTTAAAGATGCATTCATTTGTTTCCGGTAATAATTAATTTTTTTGCTACAAATAAAACACGAATACCCATTATTAAGCAACTTGATAGGGAAAAGTACGTCTCCCGATGGATATGTATCTGCATCAAAGCCGCCCATTTTTAGAAGAATTTCTCGCTTAATCAATGTTCCACACGTCGTTGCAAAAAAAGGACTGACTCCCAAAATCTTTATATCTATTAGTTTAGCTTTTTTTAAAGCAATTTTAGTAACTGTTTCCTGTCTCAAATCAACATATTTTTCATCAGTTATTATCTTTCCATTAAAATTAATGTATGCAGTATTAGATGGTGCATTAACCAACAGTGGATTCACTAAATCAAAAAATGCAGCTTCATACATATCATCATCATGCATTATTGAAACCCATTTTCCTGCAGCAAGCAGTGCTCCTTGATTCCAATTTTGAAACATTCCAATATTCTCTTTATTTTCATAAACACGAACGTTCGAAATTCTTTTTTCTTTTATGTATCCAACAATCTCTGCGCTTTCCTGACGTGCATTAAAAACAATTATTATTTCAAATTCTGATTTATTATAAATTTTTTCACAACTTCTAACAGTCTCAAAAAGCAATGCACTTCTTTTATAAGTAGGAATTACAATCGATGTAATAATTTGCTCTTTGTCATATTTACCTTCGTATATTAATAAACTATTTTCAACACTAAGTTTATCAATGGAGTCCGATTTTTCACTCAAGTTCAACATGTCATTTTCCTCCACTACTTAGAATTCAAAAAACTTAAATATAAACTTTCTAAATTCTTTGCATTTTCATAATTATCGTATCCTGCCATTCGCACTTGATTTCCCATATTCTTTCTCGTCATAGTGTCAGCACATAATATCCTTGTTGCCCATTCTTTTGCTGAAGCATTAACTGGGACAAATTCTAATAAATCTGTAATTTTAACATCGTCTGGTACCACATCTTTTGTAGTAAATGTTGGTAGCCCAGCAGCTTGCGACTCAACTAATGCAATGCCTAATCCTTCAAATCTAGATGGAAGCACAAAAATGTCTGCCGCTTGAAGCAATTCATTAACATCATTTCTTGTTCCTAATATTTTTACGTCATTCTCTAGTTTATATTCTACTATTTTCGCTGTTATTTCGTCTTTAAGATATCCTTCTCCAACAATTACTAGCATAGAATCTTGTTTTTTCACTTTAATTTCTCTAAAAATATCAATTAAAAATAATGGATTTTTTTGTGGATCCAGCCTGCCCACAAACAGTATAATCTCTTGATCATTAAATTCTAACTGCCTTCTTACTTTTTCTCTCTCTTGAGAGGAAAAGATATACTTATCCACATCTATTGCATTTTTTATAATTGTTGCTTTAGTTTTAAACATCCATTCAGCTGCAAGTGAAGAACATGCAAAAAAATTAGTTGCATACCTCTTTATAGTGATTCTATTCAGAAAAATTAAAAATTTTTGTCTATTACTAGGTTCCACACCATAACCAGAATTGTGCGCATGAGCAATTCGAACTTTAATTCCATTTTTTTTTGCATATTTAAGAATATCTGTATTTATCAGCGATTGATAGTTACAATGTACTATATCAAACTGATTCGCATTTTTTTTAAAGAAAGTATCTATATTTTGGTAATATCTTTTAACTCCACGATGTCTCGCCATATCCAAATAATAGATTCTTCCTCCCATATTTACAATTTCATCTTGACATGCAATTTTTTCCTTATATACATTAAGAAAATCAAATTGAATCTTCGTTTTATCAATTACTCTATATTGACTCATCAAAAAAGCTTCTGTTCCCCCATAGTATGGCGACATACCTACTTGAAGTATTCTAATTAATCTATTTTTATTCATAAGAACCTCAAATCATCTCTTTATACACTTGAATGTAATTCTCCAGCATTATTTCTTTAGCATAACGCTTCTTAGCAACATCTTCTATATCTATATTTTTTTCTTTTTGTAACCATCTTCTTACTGCTCTCTCCAATCTATCTAAGTCACCATAATCTACAAACTCACTATACTCAGTTAACGCAATTTGTTCTGGCGCACCTGCCTTAAATCCTACTACAGGTGTACCACAGCACAGACTTTCTGCAGTAACCATAGAAAATGTTTCTCTTTCACTTGTTAATAAAGTCACATTTGCCATCGAATATAACTGTGCAAGTTTATGTTGTTCTGTAACTTGCCCAAGCAAAATTACATTTTCAGACACTTTTATATTTTCTGGATAAATTCCTGCCACAAAAAATTTTATATTTTCACCGTAAAATCTCTTTGCAAGCTCATTTACATAATATCCACCTTTTAAATGATTCCGATTCAGATTAAAGCTAGGTGTTGCATGAAAAACAATTTTCTCATTTTTCAATCCAAGTTCTTCTTTCAATTTGCTTACATCATATTTGTGAAATACTGAAGTATCAAGACCATTAAAAACTACTCTATGTTCTTTTCCCCTAAAAACAGGTGACAGTTTTGCTCTATCCCTCAACCATGGAGATACTGAAGTAACTATAAGTTTGTTATCAAAACCGGCAAATGCATTTTTCATACGTTTCCACATAGCATTTGTTCTATCATAAAATATTGATCCTGTTTCTGAACGCCACCGAGGACATTTATCGGAATATCCACATCCAAAAGGTTTTTTCCATTGATTACATTCAATAGCATAACCACATCCCCCTGTATACATAAACTCTGCATGTAACGTTACAATTGTTCTAATTCGATTATTCTTCAACCACTCAACTAAACGATAAATATTTACAAAATATCCATTGATACACTGCAAATGTACAATATCTGGATTTTCTTTTTTTATAATATTGATTAATTTTTTAGTAGAGAAATAACATCCTCCGTACATAATTCCACTCAGACATGAAATAAAATGATTCACCTTAGCATACAATTCTCCACAAGTTTTATACACTTGGTTTTCTGTTATCTTTTCCCCTCTGCCATAGCAAACAACAGACTCAAACCCTTGTTTCAAAAGCTCTGTATGTATGTCGTATGTGATTTTTCCTGTGCTTCCTTTTTTATATACACAATTCACCTGTAATATCTTCATATTACTCTCCCTTGTCAATTAATAGCATCTGAAAAATATTTTTATTAATGCTTATATTATGGTTTTTGAGAGCCAGTTCACGTCCATTTTTAGCATATGTTTTACTAATCTCGGAATTGATTAAAACATTTCGAATCTGCATTTCTAAATTTGATTGTTCCGTAATAAGTTCCGCTGCATTTTTACCATTTAAATATTGACTAATTGCCATATTTTCTGGAGCATATACAAATAAACAAGATCCCGCGGCCAAAGAATCTGCTATTTTAGTGGAAAACGCATATTTCAAATCTTCTCTATAAAATGGTTCAAAACTTTCAACATGAAGAAGATACTTACTTTCTCTTAATTTCTGTTTAAGTTCTTCATATGGAATAAAACCGTGCATTTTAATTCCATCACAATGCTCTATTTCTTTCTTAACCTCCTCATTTGGAACTTTTCCATATACATCTATAACCATATCTGATTGAACCTTTTTTAACGCATTCGCAAATTCAATAAGACTCTTATGTCTAAATAAACCTAAATTTCCTGCATATATAATCTGCCTTTTCTTTGGATAGAAAACTTCCTCCTCTGTAAATTCAGACGTGTTCATAATCACACTGCTAGTTGTGTGAAATATTTTCTCGTAATCATTTTTAAGGAGATCACAATTATAAATCTCTCCCTTTGATGCTCTAATTAACTTTTCATAAGACTTCTTAAACCGACGATTTAAACCACTATAAAAAAATTGAGATAACCAATTTTCAGAAAAATAACTATTGTTTTTAAAATAATATCCCTCCGTGTTATATACAATGATTGATGCTCCAAAACTCTTTCCCACTGCTACTGCTAAATCTAATAAGAAACCTGCATCTCCTGCTTGTACAAGAATAACTTCTGGTGCAACAGATTCAAGCCATTCATAAAAATCATGTCTGTTCCACAATTTACTTTTCCATGCCATTTCACGTAAAGAAAATACAATTGAATTTTTACTTTTTGCTTTGACTGAAATATTTGCCTTATTTAAATTGCTATTCTGGATAGTATCTTTTTCAACTTTATAGCCAGCCGGTGTTCTTTTTAAAATTGATCTAGCAATCGAAGAATCTGTCATACAATAATATTGCTCGCAAATATCAAAATCTGGATTTTCGGAATGAATATAAAATTGAGCAATTTTATCTTTCGGCCATCCTTGTAAATAGTTTGCCAAAGTTCTTCCATTTGATCCTGTTTTTGACAAACAATTATGACTTATTATCAATAGTTTTTTGTATTTTTTCATTACAAACACTCCATTAATTCAAATATTTTTCACCAACCAATGCATTATAATATAAAATTGGCATAGAAATAATAAATACAACCGCCATTATTGCCACAACCGGTGTGTCAAATAACACTACAGATTCAACGAATGCATATGTAATATAAATAAACGTTGACAATAAACACAAATTTCCAATCATTTTATTATAAAATCTATTTTTAACCCCATATCTAATTGATAATACTATTGCTGAAATTTGAAGAACTAGCTTAATAATCCCCCCTGAAATCAAACATTTTAGATATGTATTGTGATAATAAGCATTTCCTGTATATTCAGTTGCCAATTGTGTAGCATTTGAATTTCCATATCCAAACCAGAATTGTCCCCCCCTAGCTAAAGGTAACATACTTGTAACATAATCATTCCTAGCATCCAATGACTTGGAATTTCCAAATAACGTATTTGTAAAAAAATAATTGACACTTTCATTCTGTTTAACAAAAATTATTATTACACCTAGTAATAAAATAAGTGAAATAATTCCCTGAAATCGAGTTTTTCGATCTACAACAAATGCTACAGCTATTAGAATGACTGATAAAATAATTGCCGTACGACACATTGCCATTAATTCATTAATAACAAACAAAACTGCTACAACTGCCCATCGTTGTTGTTGCAAAACTATTTTCAATATAATGGCTGCTAATGTACCAAAAAGTAAAAAAACACCATATGTATTTTTATTGTCAAAAAACGAGCAAATACTGTCTGTATTATATACATTTAATGAGGTTATATGTAATAAACTATTAAAATGTACAATTGTATTATATATTGCTGCAACTGTCATAAAATATACAAAAATCTTATAGAATGAAATTATATCTTTAAGTTTTATATCACGTACATGCAAAACACTTTCATACAATACATACAATAATAATAATGCAATAATCCAACTTTGGATTTCAGTAAATATTTCTGTTCCATTACAAATTAAAGTTCCCACTACACCTGTAAAACTTGTCATAAGAAAAAAGCAAAAGTACTTACTCACCTTTGTAAGATAGGCACGATTGATCACCAAAAATGTTAATCCAATTATTAATATAAATTTAAATAACATATCAACAGTTGACCCATTAAATCCTATAACTTGCGGAAACATAGCCAGTATAATGAACCACCCAAAACATATTGGTACTTTTTTTTGATATATTTTTGTCATCATCTATATGTCCTCAACTTTTCTTTACCTTGATTAAAAAGAGAGTATATTTTTTTTAAGTTATATGATTTATCAAGTTTTGAAAGGCGCAATGCATAATACCAAAATATAAATATTCTAATTTTAGGGAAAGCCGTTGCATACACCATTCCACGATCAACAAAAAATTTATCATTTATTCCCGTATACCAACTTGATGTTGAATCATCAACCTTTCCAAGACAATAAATATCCGAATAGAGTTTCAAGCCAGCATCTAAACAATCTTTTACAAATATAGAATCTTCTCCACTATTAAACTCAGCACCACCACCAAATAATAAGGAAAACGAAATTCTTTCTCTTAAAAGAACTTTTCTTCTAGCTGCAATTAATGTAGCACCATATCGCATTGAATTAAATACATGTAATCGTCTATTTTTATTATTATCTCTATGTCCACCAATATTTTTATTTGAATTTTCTAATTTAATATTAAAGCAAACCACATCTGCATCTGGATTTTTTTTAAAAGATGCTAGTACTTCATCTGCATATCCTTCTTCATATACTATATCATCATCTGCAAATAATACAATATCTGCTTTTGCATGCATAAGGCATGCATTTCTACTTAAACCTACACCCCTTCCTGTCATTGAAACCCATACAATAGAATGGTCATTATACTGAAAAAAATCAATATCATTTCTATCACTCTGATTAACTACAACTGCATCTGTTTGAATATTCATTTTTTTCAACAAACTATAGTCTGTTTGATTCATTGTTGAAACCAGAACTTGCATTGTCATACACTCTTTCCCCCTATTTCATAAATTAAATTCTTAATTAATGGATATGTTTTCCGTCTATCAAAGCATTCTTCTGCAAGTTTCTTTGCATTTCTCCCCATTTTGTTACGTAATTCTTCACTATCATACAGTTTCTTTACTGCCTTCACAAGAGACTCGCTATCACCGTTTATACAGTTTAATCCACAATCATACTTTTCTAACAAACATCTATACTCTTCCGAATTTTGAGTATTTATTACTGGAACCGCTGCCATCGCATAATCAGACACTTTATTAATAATCGAAGCAACTGAATTTCCTACAATAGGATTAACGGCCAGTTCACATTTCATCAACGTACTCATCATTTCCCCATATTCCAGAAACCCCATAAAATCACAACTAACCTTTTTTTCTTCTGCATACTGTTTAAATTCTTCTAACAAAATCCCTTGCCCCATAACTTTAAAAATAATATTTGAATACCCTTGTTCCTTTAATAAATAAATAGCATCAATCACCGAACGAATATCATAACTATGTCCTAGAGCTCCCACATAAGCAATCCAGAACTCATTATCCGATTTTTCAACACATTTTCCTTCAATAGCATTCTCTACCAACTTAGAATCTGTGCCAATATATATAGGTAATCCCTTGCATCCTTTCTTATTCTTACTCAAACCACGTTTTACATATGTCTCTGAAACCGCCATTATTTCATCGGCTCTAGCATATATATTGTTTGCTTGCAACATCATCGGGGAAAAAAGAATGTCCGATATAACAGGAATATTTATAGCCATCTTGAAAGCTTCTGGCCAAAGATCCTGAATATCTATAATAACCTTAATGCTATGCTTGTTCGCAAACTTTGTTACTGCACTCCCCACAGCTAGTGATGGTACCGAACATATAATAACATCTGGTTTTTTTCGTGAATTTAAGTACTTAACAATCTTTTTAGCTAAACAATGATGACTATATATCCTTTTAAGGGAAATATTCTTTTTATAATCAGGCTCATAAAGTAACGTTATTTTATAGTTTGTCTGAATTGTATTAATAAAATCTAAATCACGCTGTTTTTTTGTTTGATGCCTAAAACTTGAGGATACTACTTCAACTTCAAAATCTTCATTTTCTGACAAAATATCTGCCATGGTTCTATAACGACTACTACGTTTTTCAAATTCAAAATGCCAATAATTGCAAATAAGAAGAATATCCATATTACACTGTACCCATTCCCTTTTCTTAAATTTTTGTATTGCTAATTTCAACGATCTAAATTTTCAATAATTAGACCCTGTAAACGTTCCCTGTTCCCATTACCCACAAAACTATTATGCGGAGTTACAATTACATTTTCCATTTCCCAAAGTGGATTTTTTTTGCTAAGGGGTTCTTTTTCAAACACATCCAACACCGCACCACTAAATTTCGGAAGCACATTCATTAATGCTTCGTTATCAACAACTGCTCCTCGGGAAATATTAACAAGTACTGCCCCTATTTTCATATTGTTTAATCGTTGGGCATTCATTAAATGTCTTGTTTCTTCCGTCAATGGCACAGTTAAAATAACAATATCACTAATTGACAAAGCTTTATCCAAATCGGCTAAACTAACCATAGACACATATCTCTCATCAATTTTCGGATATAAGTCTACCCCTAAAATTTTACAATCAAATGCTTTAAATCTTTTTGCACACTCTGCTCCCACACTTCCACAGCCTACAATACACACTGTTTTTCCGAATAATTCCACGATATCTCTATTCTTTACCCAACAATGTTCTTTTTGATTTTTATAAAAAAATTTACTCTGCTTATAAAGTTGTAAAACTCCACCAACAGCAAACTCTGCCATTGGTATGCTATATACACCTCTTGCATTGTGTATTTCAATACTGTGTTCTTTTATATAATTCATCGGCACGCGATCAAATCCCGCACTTGTCAACTGAATATATTGTAGGCTTTTAAAATCCGAAATTTCATTGTATAAAAACAGCCCATTACAGATAATCCCTTCAATTTCTTTAGGATTTATTCCTTGCTCCTCCAACGGAATTCTTTCATCTTGAATATAAATAAGTTCATGTCCTAATTTTTGAAGTTCTTTTTTCTGTTTCTCATTCCATGTAATCGCACCTGTAATCAATAGCTTCATGAAATTGCCTCCAAAATAGCTTCCACTCCCTGTTTTACTTCAATTACATTTTTTCTAAAAAAATCACTATGAACTACTACTGATTTTTCATATTTTCTGAGATTACTTACTCCATTTACTAGTACTTCTTTAATTTTTTCTACATCCTTTATCTTATTTGCATCGCAAAAACTTCTTGACAAAATAACACAAGTGGAGCCTAAGCGATAATGCTCGATAAGAATTTTTTCAGCAGGAAGTAATCCTGTGCCTAACTTAGCTATTCCACCAAATCCATATGGAATTCCTTTCTTTTTGAATTTGTAGCAAATATCCTCTACGGTACCATCAGACAACAACTCAAACATGAATTTTTTGCCGTATCCTAGGCTCAAATCGTTAAGTCCCACAAAAATTTCACTAATATCTAATTCTAAAATTTTATCGATCACCTTCACCGCTTCTGGTGTTTCCACCAAAGGCAATGTTTTTGCTCTTCCATCTACAAGTTTAACAAATGTTCTAACCTCTTCTACAGTCTTAAAGTATGGTAACATCAAAATTTCTGCTCCATTGGCTATTGCTTGATCAATTTCCTGCTTAGAGGAAATATATTCTTCTGTAGCTTCATGAATCGGGTTAATACGTACCAATAATTCTGCCGTTTCGATTACATCAGCAATTTTTTTGATATCATCTACTGTATGGTGCGACTGTACCGTATCCATTCCGCCTTGTCTATCTGATTTTCCAATATACTCCATATCCACAAATATTCTATCTACACCTGCAGCCTCCGCAATTTGCGCAACTTCTGGACTATTTGTAATGTACATCAATTTTAATGCCATACTGTTTCTCCCTTATCAAATCAAACATCTCTACTTTTTTTAATCGTTTCCCCGATATTTTCATTATCTGCATTAATAAGAACCTTAAATACTGTCATAAATAATATTTTTAAATCAAGTAAAAAAGAAACATTCTCTGCATACCATACATTTAATGCGATTCTCTTATGCCATTCTACAGTTTTTCTTCCGTTTACCTGTGCCCATCCTGTAATCCCAGGTCTAACATTAAACATTTTTTTCTGTTCTTCTGTATATTCATCCCAAGGCCATGGATGATATGTAAGTGGACTACGAAATCCTATCAAAGCCATATCTCCTTTTAATACATTAATAAGTTGGGGGAGTTCATCAATACTGGTTGCTCGAATAAATTTTCCAATCCTCGTAACTCGAGAATCAGATTTATCAGAATAAACCCCCCCTTTTTCTGCTCCAACACACATACTACGGAACTTATACATTTTATAAACTTTTCCTTTATACCCTATTCTATCTTGTTTAAAAATTACTGGACCTTTTGACTCTATTTTTATAGCAATTGCTACCATTCCCATTGGAATAGCTGCTATGGTTAATCCTATCAAAGCCAAAGCAAAATCCAATCCCCTTTTTATTACTCTCTTGTACATCATGTCTCCTCAACTTTTGTCTTACGCACTCTCTTCCCCCAGCAGTCTCTCATACACTTCGCCCTTTTTCTCGCTTCCATGTTCGCCTGCCGGGTGGTACGTCTTCACGATTTCAGCTACTTTTTCCCGGATATTCTCTGCATTGGTATATGCCATATCCATTAAGCTCTCCAGCTCTTTCAAAAATGTTTCGATTTCGAATGGAATCGGACATCCGATATGGATCAGTTCATTCCTCGTCTTCTTCAGGCCTTCTTCTGCCATCAGTTTCTCTTCATAGAGCTTTTCTCCCGGTCTTAATCCCGTATATTCCACCTTGATATCCACATCCGGTTTCAATCCTGACAGCTTGATCAGGTTTCTTGCTAAAGTATCGATCTTCACCGGACTTCCCATATCCAACACAAAGATTTCTCCGCCATGCGCATACGTTCCTGCCTGCAGAACAAGGCTGACTGCTTCCGGAATCGTCATGAAATAACGGATAATATCCGGATGAGTCACCGTGACCGGTCCGCCTTCTTCGATCTGTTTTTTAAACAGCGGAATCACAGAACCATTGCTTCCCAGCACATTTCCAAAACGGACTGCCACAAACTCTGTCTTGATATCTTTCGGGAATTCCTGCTGCACCATTGCTCCGTCTTCATCATCTGCATGAGCATACAGAATCGGCAGCTTCTCCGGTGTCCCCTCTTTGATCATACGGTCAAAGGACTGGATGATCATCTCGCACAGACGCTTGCTCGCTCCCATAATATTCGTCGGATTGACCGCCTTATCCGTGCTGATCAGAACAAATCTCTGGCAGCCGTTCATCATCGCCGCATAGGCCGTCTTATACGTTCCGATCGCATTGTTTTTGATGGATTCGCATGGGCTGTCTTCCATCAGCGGTACATGTTTATGAGCAGCTGCATGGTACACCACCTCTGGCCGATACGTCTCAAATACCGCATTGATCCTTCTGGAATCCCGAATGGAACCAACCAGGACCACCAGATCCAGATCCGGGTATTTCTTTTTCAATTCCTGTTGAATATCATATGCATTGTTTTCATAAATATCAAACACGATCAACTGTTTCGGCTGATACGATGCGATCTGACGACAGAGTCCGGATCCAATGCTTCCGCCTCCTCCGGTCACCATCACCTTTTTGCCATGAATAAACGCATGGATCTCTTCCATATTTACTTTGATCGGCTCCCGTCCCAGCAGCTCCTCCACGTCGACATCCCGCAAAGCGCTCACCTTGACCTCTCCAGTCAGGAACTGATACACGCCCGGCAGGTTTTTCAGCTCACATCCCGTCTCTTTACAGATATTCAGAATATCTCTCTTTTCCTCTGCCGTAGCGCTCGGTACCGCTACAATGATCTTGTCGATCTTATAGCGTTCCACACACGATAAGATATCGTCCCGACCGCCGACGATCGGCACACCTTCGATATATCTTCCCCATTTATTCGGGTTATCGTCAATAATACAGCAGACAATATCCTTCAGCTCTTTTGCGGTCTTGATATCCCGCAGGATGATCTGACCGGCCTTTCCGCCCCCGATCAGAAGTACCCGCTTCGCTTTTGCGATCTCTTCTGTTTTACGCCGCTTACTTCTCTCCAGTAAAACGAACCGATAGGCAAAACGTACCATCAGCGTCATACCAAACTGGATCACCGTTCCGAAAAAATAATACGAAAGCGGCATTCTGCCCAAAAAAAGCGTCATACCTGTACAATGAAACAAACTTGAAATACCTGTTGCAACTATCATACGTACTAACTCACTATAGCTTGCAAATCTCCAGATACTGTTGTACAGACGTAGACGCCAAAATACGAATAACGAAAATATGACATAAATACCAATAAATTTAAGGTATGCTCCCAAAAATTCCTTTGGGATCATAGAATACCTGCAGTCAAACCGAAACCACAGTGCCAGAAAAAATGCAATAATGATCGAAATTGCATCGTATCCGGCCAGTGCAAGGGAAACAACCTGCCAGTGCTCAACCTTCTTCTTCGTGTATCGAATCGCATTTGCTTTTGCTTGATTCAAACTCTTTCCCACAAAACTCTCCTCCTAAGTGTTACTTATTTTCAAACATTGGATAATATCCTTATCCTCTTCCATCCCCAATCCCTGATGTTTATAAAAATTTCATAAACATCGTCTATCTATTTAAATTTACTACATTTCTCTACGTTTTTCAACATATAACGCCTTTTTATACAATAATTTCCTAATTTTGATAACAGTACACAATATGTAACAAATCCTCACCTGTTTGACATAAAAAGCGCAATAATATCTCCTCACATTCTTTCGTTTTTTATATAATTTTCTAATTCTTCCAAGGACTTCTTTTTTATTTTTTTGTATATATTTTCAAAAAAAGTGGAAGAAATCTCTTTCCTCCACTTTCCATTTAAATATTAAAGTCTTTTTCTGTCAAAATAATGCGGTCTGCATCGTCTGTATTCTTTCCAAGTACCCGTTTTACAAGTTTCTTTGCAGATACCTTCTGGGAATGCGCCATAGCCTCATCCATGATATCTTTTACTTCTGCGACTGTCACTGCGTGATCTTCTCTCTGCATCGCATCGATCCGGCTGTACAGCGCCAGGATTCCCATCTCGTCGATCCGGTATCCATTCTCCTGTGCATACGTCTGACCGAATGTAACCAGCTCGTCATTTACAAAGATCGGCACTTCCAATCTGCTTGTAAATTTCTTTCTGAATTCTCTATTGGAAGAAAGCACCCGATCCAGCGGCTTTCTCTGCTCTTCCAATACGATCAGCATCTCACCTGTATCCTTTTCCATCGCCTTGTTCAGCTTCGCAACCGTTCTTTCACTTAATTTTCCTGCTTTTTCAATGATCAGCGCTCCGCCGTACAGCTTGGCAATGATATCACTGATCTTCTTCTTATTCAGCGCTTCTCCGGTGATGATCGCAACTCTTCCCTGACGGATCTTTCTCTGCTTCTGGATCGCTTTGACCACATCAACCGCAAGAACCGTCTTTCCGTTGCCTTTGTTTCCGACGATCAGCAGGTTGCCTGTATTGGATGTACCTCTTCTGTTCGTACAGTTGCGGTCCTGCTCCAAAACATCCACAAGCTGTTCGCTCATGCCGCGCACCGGAACAAAGTAGGAGAACAGCTTCTTCTGCTCTTCTGTCAGCCCTGCTCTTTTTGCGCCCTGTCCGGACAGGTCATAGCGGCTGTGTACCAAAAATCCTGTATCGGAAATCGATAATGCATCTGCAATCTCATCCATCGGAAGCGGTGCAGTCTTTCCTGTCGCAATCAGCTTCGCAGTCTCTTTTCTGCTCAGCGGTGTCGTAGAACTCAGAATATCCGACTCAACAGGCTCTTCATCCGGAATCTCACGATCGTCCGGTTCATCACTCAGCGTCGGCTTGAACTCTTCCTGCAGCCCTGCTGCAATCGATTCGTAATCGTCCTCATAATCATCATCGTAATCCAGTTCTTCTTCGAATTCCTCTTCCAGTTCCTCTGCTGCGTCTTCTGTCAGAAGGTCTTCATAATCTTCTGCACTGTCAACCTCCAGAGTCAGCTCTTCTGATTCCATTCTAAGCTCTTCTGTTGCTGCCTCCTTATTCTCAAGAGGTTCAACAGGAGTACTCGTGTGTACCGGAATCTCCTCACTCTCTTCTTCCGGAATCACACCTTCAATCTCATCGATCATCCTCTGAATATCCGGGGATAAGATCGGGCTCTTTGGCTTGCGCTCGATCTGTTCTATATCCTCTTCGTTCACTTCTGGAACTTCTTCCGGTTCAACACTGCCCTCTGCGGCTTCCCACTCAGCAAGAATATCATCAATATCAAGTATATCGTCAACCGGCTCGTCTATTCTCTCATCCTCTTTGATTTCTGTTTCTTCTAATTTAATAGATTCTTTTTCCATATCTTCCTTCTCAGCCTCTTCTGCTACTTCAGGTTCCTCGATTACTTCCACATCTGCTGCATCTGCCGCTTCCGGTTCTGCCAGCTCTTCTAATTCTTTCAGATCAACTTCCTTAACTTTCGTCTCGATCGTCTCCTCAACGATCTCTTCTACAGGTTCTTCGATCACTTCTTCCTCTGCCACTTGATCCAGCAATTCCAGATCTGATAATGACTCAATCTCTTCCAGTGCTTCTGCCAGATCTGAGCAATCATCTTCCCCTGTACTCTCCTCGTCATCACCTTCCACCGGTTCTGCGTCCTCTTCTGTCAATTCCTCGATGTCTTCTTCGTACTCTTCCGCATCCTCTTCTGAAAGTTCCAGCTCTTCCTGCTCCTGCGCTTCTTCTTTTTCTGTATGGAACAGATTCTGAAGCGCCTCGCCAAGCTTCATCGTATCACCCAGCTTCTTCTTCGGCGGCTCCGCTTTTTTCAGCTGCTCTGCCACTTCCTCCTCACTGAGTTCGGCATTCTCCGGCTCTGCGATCTGCTCAGAACGCTCCAGCATATCCTCTGTATAGCGGGCAGCTTCTTCCTGCTCTCTTCTCCGCTTTTCTTCTTCCTCAGCTTTTATTCTGCCCAGATCGATCAGTTTTTCTGCTTCTCTTTCTGAAGATTTTTCTGCTTCTTCCAGCCTTCTGTCATACTTTTCCTGCTGAAGCGGAGTCAATGGCTTGTATCGCATCTTCAGTTCCATAGCCTTGTATACATACTTGCCTTCGCTGAACCACAGGATCAGATCATCACACTCTTCCAGACATTCGGCTGTCATCCCGGCTTCTTCATATCTCTTGGCCAGCTCGTATGCCCACTCTTCGACATACTCTGCTTTTTTGAACTGCTCCAACGCACGGATCTGCTGCTCGATCGGAGCTCTTCGTGCTCTCAACAGGCGGTATCTTAGGATGTACTGATTCGGATCTTTTGGCGCAGCCTGTACGTATTCATCATAATAGTCGATTGCCTCTTCCAGATTTCCAACCTTTATCGCAAGAGTGCACAAGCGATATAATATCTTTCTGCTCCCCTCTGTTCTATGATAGGCAGCTCTCAGAACTCCAAAACTCTTACGGTAATCTCTGATCTTTTCATATATATTGCTGACGTTTAACAGCATATTTACATTTCTGACACGCTTCCAATCAATGCTGTCAGCAATCTCAGCGGCTCTGTTGTATGCACCGTTTTCCATAAGTTTTAGCATCTGTTCTGTCTTCAACTTATATTCATACTTGTCCACTATGCTCACCTCATTATACTTAGTCTGTACCTTACAGGTATCTTTCTCTTCATTGCCTAGTTTGTTCTAGTTTACCATATGACTCCCGTAATGTCAAAAAAATGCACCCTCAATTGACATTGAAGATGCATTTTACATTTTATTCAAATTTTTCATATTCTATTTTATAAATCGAAGGAACTTCTCAATTCTGTTCCTGCAAGACCTCTACCTATGTTAATTGATATAGCAGTCTGTTCACTAAGACTGGCTTATATGAAACCTCCTGTTCTTCAATTTAACAATATCTATAACCTAAATCCGACTCGGTATCGGTATCATCCTATCATGAAAGTCCTCTCTTCAGTTATTCTCTCTATAACCTTTCGGCTGCTGCAGTATCATCTGACGATATTCCAACATCCTATTTGATTATTCTTTCTATAACTGGGGGTGCTTCATATAAAACTGATATTCCTTATCCATGTTTCTTTACACATGTTCGGGAACTTTGGCTACATGTGGTATCTATATTCAATACGTCTGTAGATGTCGAATCTTTTCATTTTCATCCAGCTTTACAATCTCTTCGATTTGATCTTTTCATTCACTTTTACTGGATCTTATCTTTCGTGGTAAAGGTCTCTTTCACAGGAACCTGCATCTACCGTACCACTGACATATTGAAATGTAACTGATGATATACTGTCCATTGGACCTCTGCCTCCTTAGTTCGTTTATTTTTAATCTAACAGAACGACTGCTTACTAAATTAAGAATCGCTCTTTAGTTAAATATCCTTTTGAGATGTGTGATTGTTGTATCTCTTTTGGATTGACTTAATAATAACACTATCCCTTTTAGTTGTCAACACATTTTTTATATTTTTCTTTAATAATTTTTAAACTATTCTTTTTTTGTTTGAATTTTCTGAATATTCAATTTGTATAATATGCGCATTGCGATTGTACACAAATACAGATATAATAAATTTACTTTTTAGCTGTCGTCTGTACAGCATTGGCTTCTGTCTTTTAGAAGCTGTCTGTTTTCCGGCGTTTCGCCAGATTTTCAGTTATTTTTAACCGAACACAAGAATAAGAAGATTGCATCTACAGGATAAGTTTTTTATAATGGAGGAAAGTACATGAGAAAAAATAAAAAAAGAAATCACCAGAAACACCCTGTCCCGAATCACAAATATAAGGATCGGCTTTTTCGTCTGGTTTTCAATAACAAGAAGGATCTTTTGGATCTATACAATGCATTGAATAATACCTGCTATGAAAATCCGAATGATCTTGAAGTTAATACACTGGAGGACGCTGTTTATCTCTCTATGAAAAATGATATTTCATTCCTGATCGGCGGGACACTGAATCTCTATGAGCATCAGAGCACGTATAATCCAAATATGCCATTGCGCGGACTGATCTATCTCGCCAGGTTGTATGATGGATACGTCGAGACGGAAAACATCAATTTATACAGCAGCACTCTAAAAAAGTTGCCGATTCCTCAATACTTTGTGTTCTATAACGGCACAAAAGAACAACCGGATGAGACGATTCTTCGATTGACAGATGCATTTGAATCTGTATCCGATAATCGGCAGCCTTGTCTGCAGTGTACCGCAGTGATGCTGAATATCAATTACGGACATAACCTTGCGCTTATGGAAAAATGCCAGCGGCTGAAAGAGTATTCTATTTTTGTAGATACGGTAAGGATCCAATGTAAGAAAACGAGTGATCCGAAGCACGCTGTCACGAAAGCGGTGGACATCTGTATTGAAAAGGGAATTCTTCGGGATGTACTGGTGAAACATAAAGCGGAGGTAATCAGTATGGTTCTGACATCGTTTAATCAAAAGGCTTATGAAGAAGACTTAAAAAACCAGTATAAAGAGGGTATTGAGGAGGGCATTAATCTTGGACAAAAAGAAATTGTTCTCCATATGCTTCATTCCGGCAACTCTCCGGAGCAGATTGCTCAGCTGACCGGAATTGATGTTGAAGTTGTAAAACAATGGATTGAAAAAGCTAAATAACTTTTACAAAAGCATATCCCCCGGATCTCAGGCTTCTTTCTCCTGAAATCCGGGGGATCTATTCATTTTCTCTATTTTCTTAACAGATTTCAGCTCCTGCCGGCATTGATTTTTCCGGTGTCATCAGTGCAAGGTTGCCTTCTGCATCTTCTGCGCATAACAGCATTCCTTCTGATAATACGCCTGCCAGTTTTGCAGGTTTCAGATTCACGAGAACCATGACTTTCTTTCCAACCATTTCTTCGGCTGTGTAATGACCTTTGATTCCGGATACGATCTGTTTTACCTGGCTTCCGATCTTCACCTGTGAGCAAAGGAGTTTTCTGGATTTTTTCACTTCTTCGCAGGCAATGATCTCTCCGACCTGGAACTGCATTTTTCCAAAATCGTCAAATGTGATCTCTGGTTTTGCTTCGATATCGATCACATCTTCCTCTTCTTTTTCTTCTTCAACCGGTGGATGCAGCTCTTCTACTTTTTTCAGAACTTCTTCCAGATCCAGTCTTGCGAAGAGGATTTCCGGTTTTTCTGTTACATGACCATTTCCGAGCTGCTCCAGAATCTTTTTGCTTGTGGATGGCATAAAGGATTCCAGAAGTTCTGCACCGCGGGAAATGCTCTGAATAAGGTTCCAGAGAACTGTTTCCAGACGGTCTTTTTTCGCTTCATCTTTTGCCAGTACCCACGGCATTGTCTCGTCAATGTATTTGTTGCAGCGTTTGAAGAGATTGAAAATTTCTGTCATTGCATCTGCCACACGCAGCTCTTCCATCTTGTCTTCGACTGCTTTTGGTGTGTTTTCTGTCACTGCCTTCAGATCTGCATCAACCTCTTCTGCCACACCTTTGTCTGTTACAGTTCCGCCGAAATATTTATTTGTCATGGAAACGGTTCTGTTGACCAGATTTCCGAGTGTGTTGGCAAGATCAGAATTCATGCGCTCTACCATCAGTTCCCATGTGATAACTCCATCATTTTCAAATGGCATCTCATGAAGAACAAAGTAACGAACTGCATCAACGCCGAAGAAATCTACCAGTTCATCTGCGTAAAGGACGTTTCCTTTGGATTTACTCATTTTTCCGTCTCCCTGAAGCAGCCATGGATGTCCGAATACCTGTTTTGGAAGCGGAAGATCCAGTGCCATCAAAAAGATTGGCCAGTAAATTGTATGGAAGCGAATGATATCTTTTCCGATCAGATGCAGATCTGCCGGCCATAATTTGTGAAACTGCTCCGTGCTGTTTCCATCGCAGTCGTATCCGATTCCTGTGATATAGTTTGTAAGCGCATCCAGCCATACGTAAGTTACATGTTTCGGATCGAAGTCTACCGGGATTCCCCATTTGAATGATGTTCTGGAAACACACAGATCCTGCAGTCCCGGAAGCAGGAAGTTGTTCATCATCTCGTTTTTACGGGATACCGGCTGAATGAATTCCGGATGTGTATTGATATGCTCGATCAGTCTGTCTGCATATTTGCTCATTTTAAAGAAGTATGCTTCTTCTTTCGCAGGCTGTACTTCACGTCCGCAGTCCGGACATTTGCCGTCTACAAGCTGTGATTCTGTGAAGAAAGATTCACATGGAGTACAGTACATTCCTTCATAGTGCCCTTTGTAAATATCTCCCTGATCGTACAGTTTTTTAAAGATCTTCTGTACCTGTTTTTCATGATCTTCGTCTGTTGTACGGATAAATTTGTCATAAGAAGTATCCATCAGATCCCAGATTTTCTTGATTTCTCCGGAAACATTGTCTACGAATTCTTTTGGTGTTACTCCCGCCTCTTCTGCTTTGAGCTCGATCTTCTGACCATGCTCATCGGTTCCTGTCTGGAAAAATACATCATATCCCTGACTTCTCTTGTATCTTGCGATCGCGTCAGCCAGAATAATCTCATAAGTGTTTCCAATATGCGGTTTGCCTGATGTGTAGGCAATCGCTGTTGTGATATAATATGGTTTCTTGTCTGCCATCTCTCTTCTCTCCTTCATAAAAAATCCCGTCTTCCTGCTGCCAAGAAGACGGGTGAATACCGTGTTACCACTTCTGATTTATCTCAGCCTCACGGCTGAAACCTCTGTGAGTGCTGCCAAAAACACTCTCTCGCTGTAAAGGGCGAACCCATCGCAGTTCACATCATGCTTGCTACGCCGCTCGGGAGCCATGTTCGATCATCTTCCGTTCATCCCTCTCAGCATCGGATCCTTTCTCGGATCTTCCGGGAATTCTCTGTAAAATTTCGGATAACCTACTCTCTCCGTCTTTGCATTTTCCGTATGATTTTTCTACCAGATATGTGTATAAAATACACACTTTCTCGTTGAAAATCGTATCACAGCCGGAATGATAAGTCAAGATTGCACCTTTTAAAAATTTGTCTTATTACGATCCAGCGGCCACTTCGACCAGAAATTTTTTCTGCCGTAATGCCTCTTCGATCAGATCCAGTGTCTCTTCGGAATCTGCCTCGATCAGATGATAATGATAATTGGAGGTAATATTTTTCAGAGGACTTGATTTTCCCCGCTTAATATCCTCTACAAATTCCATCACTTTTCGTCTGGATGTGATGTTAATCTCTGCCTCCATGTGACCGTACACCCTGTGATTGACCATCACGTTCACCACTTTTCCGCCCAGATCCACTACCGTACACAGCTCGTCTTCCAACTCTTCATCCGTGTGATTCACTTTGAAGATCCGGTTCACGGAATGTGGAGTATTCAGAAGATATCCCCTGTTTGTGGATATGATCTCATGTCCCGCTGCCCGGATCAGTGCGATATCCTGCACGATCACCTGCCGGCTGACATCAAATTCTTTTGCAAGCTGCGCCCCAGATACCGGAATACTGCTTTTTTTAATCTGATTTATGATTTGATCTCTGCGTTCAGAACCTGTCATAAATACTGTTCCTCTCTTTCTTTTTCTGCATCTTTATTCCACTGCATGCAGATTCTTTAAAGAAATATCCAGGATCGGAGCGGAGTGTGTCAACGCACCGCTGGAAATATAGTCAACTCCGATCTCTGTCAGACGCGCGATATTTTCTTTTGTCACATTTCCGGAGCACTCTGTCTGGGCTCTTCCGTCGATCAACTCCACTGCTTTTTTCATATCCTCCGGTGACATATTATCCAGCATGATGATATCTGCGCCGGCTTCCACCGCTTCTTTTACCATGTCCAGATTTTCTACTTCTACTTCAATTTTTCTGACAAACGGCGCATACTCTTTTGCCATCTGCACCGCTTTTGTCACGCTTCCCGCTGCTCCGATGTGGTTATCTTTTAACAGCACACCGTCAGAAAGGTTGTAACGGTGGTTGTATCCGCCGCCTGCACGAACTGCATATTTCTCAAAAATACGCATATTCGGTGTTGTTTTTCTTGTATCGAGGAGTTTGATCTTGCTTCCTTCCAGAAGTTTTGCAACAGAATTGGTATAGGTCGCGATTCCGCTCATTCTCTGAAGATAGTTCAGCGCAACTCGTTCTCCGGAAAGAAGAACACGGATGTCTCCTTTGACTTTTCCCATCAGCTGTCCGTTTTTCACTTCTTCTCCGTCTTTGCAGTATAACTCTGCCTTCGTGTCCGGATCCAGAAGGGTAAACACTCTCTCGAACACTTCCAGTCCGGCAATAATTCCATCCTGTTTGCAGATCAGGTCTACTTCACCTGCCACTGCCTCTTTCATCACTGAATTGGTTGTCACATCTTCACTGGAAATGTCTTCTTTTAACGCTTCTAAGATCAGGTGATCTGCCTGAAGCTTCATTGTAATCTGATTCATCTGGTTTCTCCTTTATTTTTCATCTATTCTTTCATTTTATACAGCCTGTTCTTTTTCCAGGCACCATTGCTCTTTGATAAGATTTGCCGCTCTTTTTGCAAATACAAGACTCTCCAGAAGAGAGTTGCTTGCCAGACGGTTCGCTCCGTGCACACCGTTGCAGCTTGTCTCTCCCACTGCAAACAGCTGCGGCATGGACGTGTGGCTGTTCTTGTCTACCCAGATACCGCCCATAAAATAGTGCTGCGCCGGAACGACCGGAATGCACTCTTTTGTAACATCATAGCCTTCCTCCAGGCAATGCTCGTAAATATTCGGAAAATGACTCAATATCGTCTCTTTCTCGATCGGCGCCATGGACAGCCACACAAAATTTGTTCCATCCTTTTCCATCTGTTCCCGGATTGCCCTGGTCACCACGTCTCGCGGAAGCAGTTCATCTACGAAACGCTCCATGTTTTTATTATAGAGAAGTGCGCCTTCCCCACGGACGGATTCGGAGATCAGGAATCGTCTGCCCGGCTTTTCCGAATACAATGTAGTCGGATGGATCTGTACATAATCCAGATGCTCCAGACGAATGTGATGTTTTTTCGCTACTTCCAGTGCATCTCCTGTCAGATGAGGGAAATTTGTGGAATGCTGATACAGCCCGCCAATTCCTCCGCTTGCCAGAATGGTATAATCTGCATAAATAGAGGACTCTTCACCACTTTTCATCTTCACGGTGATTCCCGCACATTTTCCGTTTTCCTCAAGAATGTCTGTCATGGTCGTATATTCGTAAATTGTTACGTTATTCTTTTCCCTTACCCGCGCCAACAGCTTACTGGTGATCTCTTTTCCTGTCACATCTGCATGAAACAGAATTCTCGGTCTGGAGTGTGCCCCCTCTCTTGTGTAGGCAAACGCTTCTCCGTCCTTTTCAAATTCTACTCCATATCCTACCAGATCTTCAATGATTTTTCCAGAACTGCGGATCATAATATCGACAGATTCTTTCCGGTTTTCATAATGACCGGCTCTCATCGTATCTTCAAAATAACTGTCATAATCCTGTTCATCCCGGAGTACACAGATTCCGCCCTGTGCCAGAAATGAGTCACTGCTCTCGGCATCTGATTTCGTGATCATGATGATTTCTTTGTCATCCGGAAGATTCAATGCAGAAAACAGCCCTGCAACACCTGTTCCAACGATAACAACATCTGCTTTTTTATTCATAATACTCTCTTTCCTTTCGGCAGGCCTCTCTTTTTATGAAAGACACTCTATTTTGCCAGCTCCAGCATTTTTTCCAATGGTTTTCTGGAGTCAGTTCTCAATTCCTCACTCAAATGAACTTCATTCTCTCCTGTTTTTAAGACGTGAAGAACCTTTTCCAGTGTGATCAGCTTCATATCTGTACAGACAGGCTCTGTCTCTGTAAAATAAAATTTCTTATCCGGATTGTCTTTTTCCAGCTTGTAGCGGACGCCGTTTTCGGTACAGATGATAAACTCTTGTTTCTCACTTTTCGTTGCGTAGTCGATGATTCCGGAAGTACTTCCTACATAATCGGAAATTGCAAGCACTGCCTTTGGACATTCCGGATGCGCCAGTACCTCTGCTGCCGGGTGCTGTGCTTTCGCTGCTTTGATCTCCTCAATCTGCATGTGTTCGTGAATCGGACAGTATCCCTCGTTGTATACAAAATTCTTTTCCGGTACCTGCTCTGCAATAAAATGTGCCAGGTTCTTGTCCGGAATAAAGAAAATGTTCTTGTTCGGAAGTGCTTTTACGATCTTCACCGCATTTGCTGATGTAACGCACACATCAGAATGTGTTTTCAGCTCTGCTGTAGAATTGATGTAGCATACAACCGCCAGATCTTCATATGTATCCCGCATTTTCTGAATGGTTTTGGCATCTGCCATATGTGCCATTGCACAGTCTGCATGCATATCCGGCATCAGAACTGTTTTCTCCGGGTTCAGTACCTTCGCACTCTCTCCCATGAAAGACACGCCACAGAATACGATGGTCTGCTCTTTCAATCCAACTGCAACCTTACTCAGATAAAAAGAATCTCCGATGTAATCCGCAATGTCCTGAATCTCCGGTCTCACATAATAATGTGCCAGAATAACTGCATTTTTTTCCTGTTTTAATTTCTGGATTTCTTCCACAACTGTCATATTGTATTCCCTCACTTATCTTGAATTGTTAAATTTTTATCGTTAATTGCTGACAATTATAGCACAAGACTTTACATGTGACAAGACAGTTGTGAAATTAAAAAAGAAGATACAATCCGATTTAACAGACTGTACCTTCCATATTTTATACACTTAATTTCTTTTCAGCCAGAACACTGGAAATCACAAATAGTATAATGCATGCAACAATATAAAATGCGCATTCTCCAATTCCTATATAGAGTCCGCTATGGATTCCCATAAGTCCGTATTTGGCAAACAGATTGTAAATATATTCCACAATTCCATTGATCACAAAGAACAAAATGAATGAAACAATGCCCGCAAATCTGGAATTGATCAACACCGTTCTGGATACAATGACTGCCAGAAATCCGGTTGCGATCACACAGGTCCATGCAAGGAAGAAAAACAGAAAGATTGCCATAAGTGTGATCCAATCCATATTTCCCTGGAAAAGCCACTCTGCACCAATGCGAAGCCCTTTAAAAAGCTCTTCCCATGCATCCATTTTTGCAATCAAACTCAAAATGCAGGCTATTGCTGCCAGCACGTATGCTGCTGAAATAAAGAAAATCTGTAAAATTGCTGCAATGTACTTTGCTCCCAGGATCTTCCAGCTTTGCATCGGCACCATCCAGAGCATATGACTCTGCTTTGTTTTCAGGTCACGGTTCAATATCAACAGACTTTCAATTCCCATATAGAAAAATACAAACATTCCGACAAACATTTCCAGCATTACACTGATTCCAACTGTATTCCCGTTCTCTGTAAAGGTTCCAACTACAACTGCCAGTAAAAACACCAGAAGCAACGCCAGTATGATGTTTCTGGATATCTGCTGTTTTTTCAGCTCATATTTGATCAAACGTCCCATTTTGTTTCCTCTCTTTCTCTTTTCTCATTCTGCCTTTGTTCTTCCTACATGATCTCCAGATAAATATCTGCCACGGATTTTCCACTTTGCATCCGTTCTTCTTCCACTGACATCCGACGCACAACTTCTCCATCTTTGATAAAGATTGCCTCATCGATAAAACTTTCGATCTCATCGATCATATGTGTGGAAATTACAAAGGTATTTTTTTCATTTGCTGACTCGAGGATCATCCCGAGAATCTCTTCTTTTGCTTTATAATCAATTCCATTGAACGGCTCATCCAGAAGATACAGCTCTGCTTTGCGGCTCAGTGTTGCGATCACCTTCAGCTTTGCTGTCATACCGGTGGACAGTTCTTTGACCTTCATCTTGCCTTCCAGGGACATCCTTCTTACCATCTCGTGAAATTTCTTCTCATCAAAATCCGGGAAGAAATCTTTATAGTACTGCCCGACTCCGTTCACATCCAGAAAACTGTAGAAAAACGGCTCTGTAGACATGTAGGCGATCTCTGCCTTATCTCCATAGAACCACGGATGTTCCTTGAACAAAATCTCTCCGGATGTAGGCTTTGTCAGACCGGAGATGATCTTCATCCATGTGGTCTTCCCGCTTCCGTTCTCCCCGAGCAGACCATAGATCTTTCCGCCTTCCAGTTTCAGCGAAACTTCATTCAGCGCCTTTTTTGTGTAAAATGATTTGCTTAAATCACGACATTCTAAAATCATCTTCTCTCCTCCTTGTAGTCTGCAATTTTTGAGATAATATCATCTTTTTCAAATCCAAGATCCTGCATCTCATGTATAAAGCTGCTCAACAATTCTTCTGCCATTTCTTTTTTTATCGTCTCGAACATCGTCTCTTCCTCCATCACAAATGTTCCAATCCCCCGCTTTGTATAACAATATCCATGAGTCTCCATCTCTCTGTAGATTCTTGCTGCAGTGTTCTGATTGATCTTATAAAGGACCGCCAGCTCTCTGTTGGATGGAAGCTTCTCTCCGGGAAGTATCTTTCCCTGTATCATCTTTTTCTTCAAGTCGTGAATGACCTGCAGATAGATTGGCATCTCTGCATTGTAATTCATCTTCTTCCTCCTTCCGCCTTGTGTATCAGTGCTATAGTTAGATAGTACACTAGGTTTTTAGTTTTGTCAAGAGGGTTTGGAGGAAATATGAAAAAGAGAACTGAGAAAGTGACAGCAAAACCTATTTAAATAAATCAAAGAGAAAAAATCATAAATTTAAACAAAATCATTTGTATTTCTCTCAAAATATGGATATACTGTTTATATACAGGAGGTGTACCATAAAATGTTAATTAGATTTAAATTCCAAAATTACCGCTCATTTCGTGATGAAAATATTTTATCTATGGAAGCAAAAGGCAATTCTGAATACAAAAATTGTCTGATCCCCTATAAGAAAAAAGGACTCCTTCCTGCGACTGCTGTTTTTGGAAAAAACGGTGGTGGAAAGAGTAATGTTATTCGTGCATTCTGGCTAGGAGTTCAATTCATTCGAAATGCACAGAAAACACAGCATGAAAAAGCAGAAATTCCAGTACGGGCTTTTGCCTTAAATGACTACTCTGAACAATGTCCTACCGGTTTTGAATATGAATACATCCAGAACGGAGTAAAATATATCTATGGCTTTGCCGCTACAAAAAAAGAAATTTTTAAAGAATACTTATATGCATCACCTAAAGGACAAAAATCAGAAATATTTACAAGAGAAAAGCAGCTGTTTTCCTTTCCGGCAAATGGAGAAAAGAAAAAGAAAGAGATGATTTCTGAAGCAGTTGCTCCCAATCAACTGTTTTTTTCTATTGCCTGTGTAATGAATTATCAGCCATGTATTGCTGCGATGAGATGGTTTCGAGAGAATATTCATTTTTCAAAAGATTATACGGATATCCCAAGACAATTATTGGAACATGCGGAAAATCCAAACATGTTAAAATCGATTGTGACCTATGCGAAACAGGCAGATGTCGGGATTGAAGATATGTCTTTTGAAATAAAAAATGAAGAAATATCTACTTCTGATCCACTTCCAGATAATTTACCAGAAGGTATGATAATGGCTTTGAAACAATTCTCAGCAGCCTTGAAAGATTCTTCAGAATCTGCGGAAATGAATCTTAAAATCGGAGAGATTAAAACATCTTCTTTACATCATGGAATTAATAAAAACGGACAACTCGAATTGTTTTCCCTGGAATTATCTGATGAGTCTGATGGGACCAGGAGATTGATGTCACTTGCCCCTGGAATCGAACAGGTTTTAAATCAGGGGGGCGTTTTACTTGTGGATGAAATTGACAAAGAGCTTCATCCTTTACTTGCTGAGTTTATCATCTCAAAATTTCAAAGTCCTGAAACAAATCCAGGGCATGCACAAATTATTTTTACAACACATGATACCGAATTATTAAATATGGAAATTTTACGTAAAGACCAGGTATATTTTGTAGATAAAAATAAACGAAGTGGTGTATCCGAATTATTCAATCTAACACACCTTCCGGTTCGAACAAATGATAATATTCGTAAAGCATACCTTGTCGGAAAGTATGGTGCAATACCAGATGTAGATACCGTGGAGGTTGAATAATGAAACGAAAAATCAAACCGCTTATTTATGTTTTTTGTGAAGGTGAAAGTGAAATAGAATATGTCAACTTCTTGAAAGAAAAATATGAAGATGTAGCTGTGATTCAAAAACCGGTAAAAGGATTATTTTCTACTGCAGATAAAAAATTCAAAAAAGAAGCTAAATATCGAAATAATGCGGAAGTCACAGACGAAATCTGGTTCTTCTTTGATGTCGATGATGGACAAACAGGAAGTTGGGATAAGAATAAAAAAATAATTTCTGTTTTACAAAAACTAAGGAAAAAGCCCAATATACGAGTACGTCTTCTAATGACAACAGGATGCGTGGAATACTGGTTTTTACTGCATTATAAAAAGATATGTCCATCTATTCAAAATGTTGCTGAAAAAGAAAATGTTATGAAAATGCTGTTGAATGAATGTCCTGGTTATACAAAAGGAAATCCAGTTATGACTAGAAAAATAGCAGAAAATTTAAACACAGCTATGATCAATGGTGACTGGGTGTTAGAACATATTGAAGGCTTGCCGACATTAGAAGATAATGACGTAAGAAACCGTTGGCTATATCAATCCACTTTAACGTTTACAACTGTACAGGATGCAATCAAATTTCTGGAAAATTTATAATCCATAAATTTGTTCTTAGTAAAACCAGGGGATTCCAATGGCCCCTGGCTTTACTCTATCTTCTTAACACTGCCCACTTCTGCTCTCCGTCATCCTTTAAATCTACATCCGGAAAGCTTTTGATATACTGCTGAAACTGCGAATATCCATAATCTCTCACTTTAAAATTCCCGAACTTATTTCGAATCTTATTTCCGAGAGTTCCCAGAGATACTCCCTGACATCCCGCCTGTTTCAACTGGTACATAATATATTCTTCAATACGTTCCTGCTGACTTTTATCTTCATACAATGTCACGGATACTTTTGTTCCATCCTGTAACAGCTTCAGTTTTGGAAATGTTTCCAGAAACTTGGACAACAGACTGTATCCATATCTTCGCACATCGAAATCCGGGTACAGTTTGACCAGACGGCTTCCGACCTCTCCAAGTCCAGTCTCCTTATCGTTGTTTTGATTTTCTGTAATAATCTTCACGACCGCTTCTTCAATCTGACTCTTGGAGACTGCACCGGCAGACTCTTTTTTGGACTCTTTTCCTACAACTGCATGTGCCGCTGCTTTTTCCGGTTTTTCAAGCATGCTGTCTTCTAACAGCAATTCCAATACGGTAAAAATATCACAGGCTTTTCGAAACGGCGGCGGTGTCTTATCTTCTCCCATTCCAATCACCATTTTTCCGCTTTCCCGAAGTCTGCTTGCCAGCTTTGTAAAATCGCTGTCACTGGACACCAGACAGAATCCTTCCAGCTCGCTTGTGTACAGCATATCCATGGCATCAATGATCATTGCCGAATCGGTCGCATTTTTCCCATGAGTATAGCTGAACTGCTGGATCGGTGTGATTGAGTTCTGCAAAAGCACCTCTTTCCAGCTGGAATTGTAGGTGCTGGTCCAGTCCCCGTAAATCCTCTTGTACGTGACATTCCCATACTTGGATAACTCATCCAGTATCGGTTTGATATATTTTGCTGAAACATTGTCCGCATCGATCAGCAACGCGTATCTCTCTTCCATATTTGATAACCCTCTCCCTCTAAATTTTTCCATTCAAACACACCATTCTCACAGATCATGTAGCTGTGTTCTGAATTTTCTTTTGGAATCGACACAGAACCCGGATTCATGTACATGACACTCTGATCTGCTTCCGTATGAATCTTTTCACATGCCGGTATATGTGTGTGTCCGTTCAGCAGAATATCCCCTGCTTTCAGCATCGGCAGCTTTCCCGGATTCCACACATGACCATGTGTTGCATAAATATTCTGTCCATTCAGATTCAAAAAACAATAGTCCGCCAGAATCGGAAATTCCAGAACCATCTGATCCACTTCCGTGTCACAATTTCCTCTGACACATAAGATTTCCTGTTTTCTTGCATTTAACATGGCAATGACTTCTTTCGGCGCATATTCTTTTGGCAGGTCATTTCTCGGACCGTGATATAAAATATCTCCCAATAAAAGGAGCTTGTCTGCTTTTTCTCTGTCGTAAGCTTCCAACATTTTTCTGCAGTAATATGCAGAACCGTGAATATCTGATGCGATCATTAATTTCATATGTGATTCCCTCTTTTCTCTGTATTATCTCAGCAGAGATCTACCTCAATAAAACTCTCCTGTTCAATCCCTCTGCCTTCCTGAATAATAAGTTCCAACAGCTGTTTGATCTGCTCATTTCCATCTTCCAGTTTTTTCAGTTTTCTTTTTGTCTCTTCCCGAATCGGATACGAATACTGCTGATGCTGTAAATAAGTATCTGCATCCATCTGTAATGGTTTCAAATCCGGGAAAACCTGATTTCTTTCGTATTGAAAAATGCGGATTCCGCCATAATCCAGATCCCCACTGTGATATACATCTATATGGCGCTGTCTCTTTTTCGAAATCTTATTTAGTTTATGTAAAATCCGGCAAACTTTCGGTCCCGGATATCCACCCACAAATAAATATAATGTTCCTTCTTCATAAGGCGCCATCACAAAATTCATTTTATTCTCAAAGATAATCACTTTTTGTATCTGTGGCTGCTCTGGTTCCAGCTCTGCATGCAATAATGATTCTCCCTCCAGAATTGTTCCATATTTCCAAATCTTCGTATTAACAGCGGCTGTTCTTCCTCTGTCATCTACAAAATACAGCAGCAATTCTCCTTTGATATACATACTCTGATAACAGTCTCGAATCAATACAATCTCTTCCAAAACTTCTATATCATCCAAAAGCTTTGTTCTGTCTGGATTGGTTTTTCTGGCCTGACGGATGACATATTGTTTCATCTCTTTCGTGAAATTTTTGGATCCCTCCAGAGAATTGCTCGCAAATACTTTCGCATAAGTCAGTTTCTGCAATTTATCCAGTTCCCGAAAGCATTTTGCATACTGCCGCACTTGTTTCAGTCTTTCATCCGGTTCCCAGTTTCCATTATTTTTCTCAGATTTTTCCAGAAGATCCACATAGTAGCTCCGGATCCATGGTTTTTGAACCACAGACATTTCTTTTCTCAAAAATTCCTGATACTTCCACAATCTCTGTTGTTTGGGAATAAACCTCGGTTTTACGTTTTCACGATACAACTGATAGAACTGATCTCTGTCTTCCAGATGAAACACCAGACTTTTGATATCGCTCCCTCGGATCAGCCAGTTGATCTTCACCAGTCCTTTTTCCTGCAGATCAATCGCTTCCTGTATTGCTTTTTCCCGTGAACAGCCTTGATACAAAGGTGGTATTTCACTGGCGCTTTTGGCGCTGTTATTCAATGTTTTTCTTCCGCATTTTTCTGTACGCCAGTTTGTTTCACCACTTTCCAGCAATTCCACAATTTTTCCCAATATCCACGTCATCATTCTTCCCCTTGCAGCTGTTCAAACTCCATTCGTTCAAATTCCTGTATTGAAATATGCCTTTTATTTGGATTGGCATACACAAATGTCTTGTCTACATTTTCCAGATAGTTCTGAATTTTATCATTTGTTGCACTGATAATCGCCTGAAATCCCAGTCCCCGGATCAGAGAAATACAACTTGCTACTTTCTCTGCATCCATTTTGGAAAATGCCTCATCCAGGACAACCAGACGCAGGGTTGGCGGACGCTTGATCTTCGGAGACAGATTGATTCTGTAAATCTGTGCAAAGCTTGCCAGAAGCGCGATGTAAAGTGGGTTCTGACCTTCTCCACCGGAATTTTTCTTGATCATCTTGCTCAGACCGATCCGCATATCCTTTTCTCCCTGCACGATCTGCTGCATATCAAAGGAAAGATACGTGCGATAATCTGCATATTTATCCATATTTTTTCTGGCTTCCTCCAGCTCTTCCCTGGTGGCATTCTCCGGCGGAATGAAAATCTCGATCAGCTCATTCATCAGATCTCCGTATTCTTCCTCATGCTCCATGGTAAACAGGTTCATCTGATTTTCCATGTGGTCACTCAACTGAGACGGATTGATATCCAATGCGTCATCCATAAACATCCGATAGAATCGTCCGTCCGGACCTTTGTTTTTCGTAATGACAAACTGATACTTGTCCTTTCCGAAATCCAGACGGCTGATGATCCGGTTCAATTCATCTTTTTTCTGATATGCCTCTTTGATTGCATAACGAATCTTGGATACAAAATCAACTTTAAAGTGTTCCACTGCTGCTCTCGCCTGTTCCTGTGCTTCTTCCCTGTATTTTTCCAGGTTATCGCACTCAAGATTTGAAAGCTGCTTTTCGTACACGTCATTGTCACGGATCGTTGCAGAATAGGTTCTGTTCGGATATTTTCGAAGATATGCACTCCTTGCTTCTACCAGTTTTTCATATGCTTTTTCCTGCGCATCTTCCAAAGGCTGTTTTTTCTTGATACGTTCCCGCATCAGGTACTCATAATTGCGGCTCTGTCTGCCCTCCAGATACTCCTGAAATTCCGGCTCATATTTTTCTCTGTCCTGCTGCCGGAATTCATTTTCTTTCTGCACTAACTGTTCATTAAAATCTACCTGCATGTTCTGGAATCGTTTTCCGTTTTCCTGATGATTCCAGATGGTTTTCTGAACTGCCTCAATCTCTGCTTTCTTTGCTTCCTGCTTCTGCTGGATTTCCTGTTTCTGCTGCTCCCACACCAGAACGGATTCCTCTCGCAGCTTCTGCATTGTATCCAGAAGCCTGGCCTTTTCTGCCTCCTTTGCCGGAATTTTCTGCAGATCAGACAGCCATTGTCTGTAATCCTCCAGAGGCTGTGTCAGTCCTTCCAGCTGAGAGATCCTGCGGATTTCTTCCAGCATTTCCTGCAGTGGAATCCGTTCCTCCTGAAGACTCTCACATTTTTCTTCCAGACGGCGGATCCTCTGACGCATACTGGTCTCTCCGATATATGCCCTTCTCGTATAATTTTCCGGATTGATATGCTGCAGACGGAAGCTGTGGTACAGCACACAGTCTGCAGTGATTCCGATCCGGTTCTGACGAAGCTCTTCGATACTTTCACATTTGATAACATTTCCGAGGAAGAAATTGATGTATGCCTGCACATACGGCTCTTTTGCAATCAGCTCCTTAGCAAGGGCTCCTTCTTTTACTTCCCATTCTGTCTCCTGTACTTTTTCTGTATCCAGAACTGCTGCCCGGAAAAATTTCTTCTTATCCATGTCCTGATAGATTTCCATGGCAATTTTCGCGTACTTTGGTTCCACGACTAGAAGCAGCTTGTTGTTTCCGAGATATCCTTCGATGGCATTGTGCCAGCGTTCGTCCCGCACATCCAGAAGATCTGCCAGAATCTGCACATTGACAAACTTGCCGCACTTCTCATGCAGCCGGTTTCTCAACTCATATCTCGCTTCTTCCAGTTCTTTTGGATAGGCTTTTCTTCCCTGTTTCAGCTCTTTTAATTCTTCCCGTGCTGCCTTTTCTTCTTTTTTGACCGCGCGAAGTCTGGCATCTGTCTCCTGACGCTCTTCTTCCAGTTCTTCCCGGATCTGTGTCAGACTTATCTGCAGCCTTTCCAGCTCACCTTCCGTGATCTTTCCAGAAACAAACCGGTCAATATCCCACAAGGTCTGGTTCGGCGTCACATCTTTTTCTTTCCACTCTTTGAGACCATCTGCAGTCTTTTTCCATCTTGCCTTACTGTTCTGCAGCCGTTCCAGGGCTTCGTTCAGACTCTCCAGATCTTTTTCCATGGCTGCATAACCACTGTCCGCAATCTTCAAAATTATTGCTTCGTATTCTTTCTGAAGTTCTGCCTGCTCTTTCTCCAGATTGACTCTTTTCGCTTCCTGTCCTGCAATCTCCGTCTGTGTCTCTTTCATCCGGTCATTCAGTTCCTGGATCTTACTCTGCAGATGCAGGATTTCCAGCCTGGAAATCTGATAGGTACAGGACGCCGTCTCTTCCTGTTTTTCTTCATACTGCCGATAGGAACCCCGGATCTCCTGAAGATACCCGATTTCTTCCATGGTCTCTTCGATTTTCCCGCGCATTCTTCCATACTGCATCACACTTTCCTGCAGCTCTTCAATGTGCATATCCTGTTCCATACAGATATATTCTTTCACGAAATCTTCCAGTTTGATATTCATACGGAACGGAATGGCTCGCTTGAACAAACGAGGAAATTTTTCGATATCCAGACCACCCAGATAAATGTCATACATCTGTCTGCGGAATCTCTCATTGCTCGGACCACAATAATACTCTTCCTTTGAAAATGTCCGCTGCAGATATTCTTTGACTTCAAATGTCGTCAGGCAGCGCTTATCCGCCCGGTACTGATTTTCCAGAAGCCCGCTTTTATGCCAGAAAAACAGGCGATTGATCTCATTTGTGGCTGTCTCAACATCAAATACCACTCCCACGCACTGCTTTTCTTTCGTATCTGTCTGCTCCAGCTCCAGAACGATCGTACTGGAGAAATTCTGGTTTCTCAAATACTGGGATTCGTTATTTTCCCCGATGTTCACCATTCCCCTTAAATATTCGATCAGAGAACGGTCAGAGTCGTCTGCTGCCGCCTTATTAAAAAATCCTCTTCCGTCTGTGTTCGCGTACAGTACGATCTGCATGGCGTCGATCACTGTAGACTTTCCACTTCCGGAATGTCCGGTAAAGAAATTGATTCCCTGATTAAGAGTAAGTACTTTTCTGTCTATGTAATGCCAGTTATTCAGGCAGATTTTCGAGAGCGCTTTGAACGCCTGTTTTGTCTCCACTGTCTTCCTCCTCGCTGAACGTCTCTAATAGTTCTCTGATATCATCTCCAAGCAGCACTGTATTGATGCACGGATAAATGACAAGTCTGCTGTTCTCATCCAGCTCCTCCATCACATCCACAGGTTCCACAATCTGATATTTTTTCAAAAATGCAACAGTCCTCCGCATCTCTGTCGGGGACGGCAGGCCGCTTAACACATGGAATTCTCCCGCTTTTCCGTTCACTGCTCCAAGAGTGGTCACAATATGGCTGCTGGATGACACTGCTGCCATCTGCTCATCATAGATCAGCTTTAACACCAGAATATAGATTGTGGCAAGTCTGGAGAGCTTTTCTCCCCATAGTGTCTCTCCCTGGATGTACATGACGCCCATATGCAGATTTTCCTGCAGTGTGATTCCGGCAACTGCAAAATATTCCTCCAGAAATTCCCTGTGCTTGCTGCATACACGGTACTCCCTGACCGGAACCATCCGCCCGGTCCGTTTTTCAAATTTTCGTTCCAGAAGAAAGGTCTGACGATATAATGTCTGGATCACATGTTTGATATCGTCCTGCTCTTCTTCCGAAAGCTGTTCGTAATATTCGATCATTGCGGTCTCCTTCGCACAAATTTTAATGCCGGATATTGATACTGTCCACTTTGGATGACTGTCTCTTCCTCGTTCAATACCCGATATTTACTGTTCTTTCTGGTACTGTAGTCATATGCCAGGATCAGTTTTTCAAATGCTGTCTCTTCTGTAATATGAAGTGTTCCGGCGTCCATCACTTCGTTTTCCATATGCTCTTCGATAAAATCCTCTATCTCCTGTCTGCTGTAGCGCATCTGAATCCGGTTTAACTTCAGCACATCCTCCCGGTTCAGATCTTCATATTCTTCATCCTGTCCCATCTGGCTGATAAAGTCTGTCCTCTGTTTTCTTCTCTTATACAATGATTTTTCGGAAATCATCTCAAACAAAGACAGGTTCATCCGTTTTCCCGCTTCTGTAAGCAGCCTCTCCGGTTCTTCCTGCGCAGAAATTTTATTCAGAAGCTGCACCACCAACCCCTTGGTATCGGTCTCTCCGCTTAACAGATAATTCATCCGGCTCACGGTTGCCCGCACATATTTGGAATGCTCTCTGTCCATATTGGAGATCCTGTGTTCAATGTCATCAAAGCCCCGTTCGATCAGATCCAGCAGATCTAACACATCCTCTTTCGTATCTCCTGCTGCTTTTGCTTTCTGCCGGATGCTTTCAATCCATTCTTCATTTTCCCGCATATCCCGGAGACATTCTTTGATGTCCATCTTGTAGATATAAAAATTGTCTGAGGTCTTTAAGATATGATACTTTTTCTTGACAATTTCTTCCACATACCCGTCCAGATGCTCCCGCAAAAGTTCTCCGTAAGACTCCTGATCCAAAAGCCTCTCGAAAAACTTGTCCATATTATGAAGCATATCCTGCAGCGCTTTGTTCAGCTTTCTTGTATTGATCAGGGCCGTCCTGAGCATATTCAGATTTACTCTGGAATTATTCTGAAAGGAAAACAGTGTGGCATATACATTCTGAATATATAATTCTGTTTCTTCCAGCTCTTCGGACGTGAGTCGCTCAAATGCCTCAATAAAAACCGCCGCATAATCCGGTATCACAATATTTGTGGTCATCGTACTGTAATCTTCGATCTTCTTCAGCCATCCGGTCTTTAAAAGCCACCGTAAAATGCGGGATGCTGTCGTCTCCAGCATGTCAAAATCCGTCTCGTTCTCCTCCCGCTGAAGCAAAACCTGTTTCTGTGCATTCATATCACTCAATACCTGCACACAGATTTCTTTCGTCAGAAAATAATTACTGTACTGATATTCCTCATTAATCACCAACAGCGACTCCATGTAAATCTCCCGGTTTACCGAACGGAACAAACTCCAGAATGTGTCCGGGATCTCGTATCGTAACTGCATAATTTTCTCCGTATCTCGTTGATTTGTGTCTGTCATATTATAGCACGAAGTCGGTTTCAGGTACAAATAGTTCTGTAACACAATATGCCCCCTCCCGGGAGAACAGTCTTGTTATTTTAACTGCCTTCCCGAAAGGGAGCATATCTGATGAAAGGATATCCCTTCTATATGTTTACTTTTTCACTTTTAGTGTGCTTTAAATTCATCCGGCACCTGATCGATCGTCTGCCATTTCTGCATTGCGTTTTCTACGCTCATTCCTTTGCTGATCGCATCCTTACGCACTGCATTGATCGCCTGAATTTCTTTCATTCTTGCACCGGTCAGTTTATATCCGCGCATTGCGATCAGTGTTGCGATCCATGCAAGCATTGGAACAACACAGAATAAAATGATTACAATCGTATGCATTCCCTCTGAATAAGGGGTTGTTCCATCCGGAAGTGTTGACAGTCCGATGATTGTCACCGCAATTCCTACTACTGTAGATCCCAGAGAGCTTACCAGCTTATCCACAAGTGAGAATAAGGTTCCGATAATTCCCGGAATATAGCGTCCGGAACGGAATGTTTCGTAATCTGAACAGTCTGCAACCATTGGAATCGGCATATCTGCTGTTGCATAGTATGCTCCGTATCCGATTCCGAAGAAAAGGATAAACAGAATCGTATAGAGATTCAGGTTTGTCAGACTCAGATTCATCGCTGCAACTTCCGGTTTCCACAACAGAAGCAATGCTAAAACACCGATGTACATAACAAGTGCAACGCTGATATAGAGCATTAAAGATGCCTTCTGTCCTTTCTTCTGTGAAGTACGTACTGTCAACAGGAAGAATGGAACGGAAAATACATATCCGACGATCATCATCGGAAGATACAGACCTTTGTAATCTCCCATCATCGCTCCGTAAAGCATCGCCAGAACCGTCATATTCGTTGCGATCGAGAATGCAAGCTTACATCCTGCACCAGCGATCATCAGTCTCTGTAATTCTTTGTTTGCTTTTAAAATAGCTACATATTCTTTTATTTTAACTTTTTCTTTTCCGCCTTCTCCACCAAGTCCAAAGAATTCCGGACGGTCTTTTTCTGCAATACCGATAACAGCCAGTGCAGTCATGATCGCTGATACGATCATCGCCAGAGGAATCATGATATTAAAGAATTCTTCTGTTCTGTAATTTCCTCCGGTTACGATCGGCGCAAGAAACTGTACAAGCCCCATACCGATCAGGCTGGCAATCGTATTAAAGATTGTAAACAGAGGTCTCTGTTTCGGGTCATTTGTCAGACATGTCTGTCCTGAACGTGTAACCGATGTCTGGAATGTATATCCAACCATATTCAGTGCGTAGAACAAAATAAAGCATAAATAACGCAGCCACATCATATCCTCAGAAATGATACGGGTTCCAAAATACAGTAAAATTGAGGATACGATCATAATCAGATTTCCGATTACCATAAACGGTCTGAATTTTCCCCATTTGGTAGAAGTTCTGTCCATGATTGCTCCGATGATCGGGTCAATGAACGCATCTCCTGCACGCATCAATGTTACCATTGTAGTTGCAAACGCCAGCAATAAGCCAAGAACTCCGTTTGCATAATATGCAATAAAGTTCATTGTCAAAATATAATAGACATTTGTCGCCCCATTATTCATAGGGAAAAGAACAAGCTGATACATCTTTGCCCTGTTCAGAGCATTGACAGATGTTGCCTGAGTAGATTCCTGTTTCATATTATTCTCCATTCTCCCGCCCGGATGCGGCGGTCTGTCTCTTTGCCTAAAACAGCACCTCTGCTTTGTAAAAAGCAGAGGGCCATCCGATTTACTCGTTTCTTATTTCAATTTCTTCTGCAAGATTTGCAGTTGCTTTTTTCTTATACCCAGTTCTGGCTCTTTCCTTTGCTCTTTTTGAGCTTGTAATCCGGATTTGGCTGGCTGACACGGCGAATTGTGCTCGTATCTTTTGCCTGACCGGACACAGCTTCCAGACGAACTTCTCCGTTTAACGGAACCCGGAATTCAAAGACTTTATTGCCTGTCTTTTCTTCCAGCAGCTTGCCGTTTGCATATAATGCAACTTTTGTCTGGTTCGAATAAACCTTAACTGTAGTGACTGCTTCCGTTCTGTCTACGTAGCGGCTTCCGCAAAGATGTACAAAAGGCTCTTTGCTCCAGTACGCTTTGTAAATGTAGAAGCTGTCTTTTTTTACTTTCCGGTCGAATGTCATAAGTCCCTTATGATTCATTCCCGGCTCTCCACCCTGATCTCTCGCATCTGCCGCAAAATCGAACATGTTCCATACGTGGGTACTCCACATATACGGATGACGCTCAAAACATTTCAGCATAAATTCATGGTAGAGACTCTGATATTCTTCTGTATGGTCTCCTCTTCTTGGACGTGAGGAATGTAAATTCGGCATTCCTTCACAGCCATACTCAGAATATCCCAAACACCTGTTAGGGTACACGCGGTGGAAAAAGCTGATCCACCAGTCATTTAAAAACAACCCTGGAACATACCATCCCAAATACAAGTTCCAGCTTACTAAGTCAGACAGATGTGCTACCTTGTTGAAAGGACCGCACACTGCATAGCAGGCCAGTGTTGTAGGACGTATGGAATCCATTTTGTGACACAGATCATTGAGTTCACGGTGATTATCCAGCATATCCTTATTATCCTTTGTGGAAATCGTGATCTCATTGGATATTCCCCATGTAACGATACTTGGATGATTGTAATTCTGTACAATCAGCTCTTTCATCTGGCTAATGGTATTTTCCCGTCCGTTTGGCATATGTTCTGAGATGTATGGAATCTCCGCCCAGACAATCATTCCGTACTGATCACACAGATCATAGAAATACTGATCATGCTGATAATGCGCGAGACGAACTGTATTCGCCCCGATCTCACGGATAAATTCCATATCTTCTCTGTGGTGTTCTTTTGTTAATGCATTTCCGATTCCCTTCCGATCCTGGTGTCTGGATACTCCATGCAGAGGATAGGAGCGTCCGTTCAGGAAAAATCCTTTTTTCGGATCCACGCTGAATGTACGGACACCAAATGGAATGCGAACGTCGTCTTTGACTTCTCCGTCTTTCATCAACTCTACTACTGCTGTATATAAATATGGATCTTCTACTCCATCCCAAAGATGTACATCCGGTATCGTAACCGTCACATCTTTTCCTTCACCTTTTGCTACAGGATTTCCCTGTGCATCAATCAAAGTTACTGCTACTTTGGCATTTTCTGCCTTATGGAAACTCTCTACATGAACCTTTCCATCTTTTCCTTCTACTGTCGGCGTTACCATTACACCGTCTCCGCCGTAGTAGTCCATCTCAAAATGTTCATTTGATACAATACGAAGAAGAACATCTCTGTAAATTCCACCATAAAATGTGAAATCTGCTTTTTGAGGATATACTCTGTCGTTGACACTGTTATCCACTGCTACTTCTAACTTGTTTTCTTTTGTTAAAAACTCTGTCACATCTGCACGGAATGTGGAATATCCGCCGTCATGACTCATCACCTTCTGACCGTTTAACTCCACCTCGGCAGAGGAATTTACTCCCTGAAACTCCAGATATACTCTCTGGGTCTTGCTGTCAAAATCCGGGGCTGCAAATGTAGTGCTGTAGTGACAGGTTCCTCGATAATAGTCATTTCCTCCATCCTGTCCGTCCACTGCATTCCAGGTATGCGGTAAATCCACTTTGACCGCTTTTCCGTCACGCCCTGTGAACACCCAGCCTTTCTTCAGTTCAATTTCTCTTCTCATTTTACTGGTTCGCATAGTAATTACTCCATGTTTTTTGTTATTTCTTACACTTCTCAATTTATTTCGAAATGATTATATCTGCAATAATTTGCAAATACAACCGTTTTTGTTCAGGTGGTATTTCTTATGGAGTAAGTGGGTAAATTTTTTACAAAAAAGAGCCTGGCTCACTGACCAGACCCTTTGTGTCTCTTCTACTTTTTGTTGGAATCTCTTTCAAGAGGAAGCATAACGTTGAAATAAAAACATCCATTTTTTACCTCTGTTGTCAAATGTCCCTCATATTTTTGAATGGTATGGAGCATGCTCTTCATTCCATATCCGTGATATCCGTTCTTCGCCTTTGTCGTAAGCGGAAGTCCATCCTCAAACTTCACTTCTCCGCACATCGGATTGACTATCTGCAGCATCAGAAAGCTTTGTCTTTCGTACAGCATGATATCAATCACTCTTTTTTCTTTGCTTTCCAGCTTTCTCACCGCTTCAATTGCGTTATCCAGAGCATTTCCAAACAATGTATACAAATCTACCGGATTCATAAAAGCCAGCAGAGATCCATCTGCCACACAGTTGATATGAATCCCGCTATTTTCACAGATCAGACTTTTTTCTGTCAAAATGGTATCCAGAATTTCATTTCCTGTTCTCACAATAGCACTGTAGATCTGCACGGATTTTTCAATTTTTTCGAGATATGTTTCCCTCTCTTTTTCATCTTTGACAGCACGTATCGCCTGTACCTGATGCTTCAGATCATGACATTTGTGATTGATCAGCTCTATCGTCTCTTTGGACAGCTGATACTGCCCTTTTTGTTGATGCCAGAGAAGCTGAATGGTTTCCAGCTCTTTTCTCATACTGCTCTTTTTAAACAATGCACTTTGCAGATACAATAAGGTGATACAATAAAACTGCAACACAATGTTGAATAAAGCAGCCCCCGGATCGACCTTTGCGTAAATAAACAAATTTTCTGACATAATACAAAACACCCATGCAGAAACCATCTGTCTCGGGCCAATCTGATATTGCCCCTTTTCCGGCATCCAGCGAGCCAGTGTCAGTCCTATGGCCACATTTACTGCCACCGAAAATAAAATTTTCAAAAGCCAGTTTCCCAAATCTCCCAGCAGTGGACTGCAAAGTACATAGCTGGTTTCCAGTACCAGCAAAAATGTCATCGTTCCCCATACACCACAATACCAGAGGCCAAATCCCTTGCCCTTCACACAACTGTAAAAAATCAGAACCGCACTAAAATACGTGATAAATAAAAGGGGCACCTGCCCCCAGTAGCTCCAGTCTGTAAGATTTTCTATCAAATAATATACTCCGGACAGAATTAAAACACATACTGCTCCCGACAGAATCAGTCTGACTTTAAAATGTGTCTTTCTTCTCAGCGGAAGCAGAAACACCAAACAGGATATCCATAAATTAATCCCATACCACAGGCTCTCCATTCCCAGCTTTAGATTTTCACTCATCGTTTCCCTCTTCCCTTTCCTGCATCAGCCTCCCAGAAAATCTACCACTGCACTCAGAAATGCAGGTCTGTTTCTCCTGCTGATTTCCAGCTCATCTCCACTCACAACCGCAATGTTTTTTCTGATTTCGGAAACATACTTCAAATTCACCAGATAACACTGATTGCATTTTGCAAAATGCCAGTCTTCCAGCTCTTCCTGCACGTCCTTTAATGCTCCGCGAATCGTAAATACTCCTGCTTTCGTGTGATAGTGGAGCATCCGGTTCTGGATCTCTACATAATAGATCTCTCTGCTGTCCAGAAATTTCGCCCCATCCGGAAGATTCAGACAGATCCTTTTTCCTTCCCGGTTTTTCACTCTTCCCACAGCTCTTGTAAAACGCATGGAAAAGGTATAATAGTTGAGCGGTTTTAAAATGAAATCCAGCGCATCTACTTCGTAGCCCTTGATCGCATACTGCGCCATATTCGTGATAAAAACAATCACTACCTCCTTATCCAGTTCCCGTATCTTCTGAGCCGCCTCCATACCATTGAGATGAGGCATTTCGATATCCATCAGAAGAATGTCAAATTTGTGATAATTCTGAACCAGCTCTCTGCCGTCCGGAAATGCTGTAGTCTGAATCTGGAGATCATATTCCTTTGCATATCTGCCCACCATCTCCTGTATCAATCCACGATATTCAGTTTCATCTTCTACAACAGCTACACGCAGCATCCTCTGCCTCCTTTGCTATAAAATGTCATTTCCTGACTTGGTTTCTTATAAGAGTATTATTATACCATAATCTTTTTTGAAGATGTACCCCCTAAATATTGCCGGCAGGAATTCGTTTTCATCCCACTTGACATCTATCGGGAAACCCGTCACAATAAAGGTATACCCATCCGGGCATCCCGTAATACATGCCTGCGGCGGGCGGACTTTGTCCGATAAGGTATCAAAAACGATTTAGATGCGTGGCTCACATTTCTCAGCGAGGATAATCCGGAAATGATCGTCCAGCTAATCAAACAATATCCGAAGTTTATTCCTATGTACCGGGAGATTTATGAGCTTTGCAGGAATGTGGAGAAAGTTATGGGATTGTTTTCAAAAGAATTACAAATATTGGATAAGAATACCGTGCAGTACATGATCGATCAAATGTAGGATACGATCGATGAACAACAGAATACTATTGCTCAAAAAAATGAGTTGCTTGCATCTCAGGAAGTTCTTTTGCAACAAAAAGAAAAAGAACTTGAGCAGCTTAAGAAACAGTTAGAAGAACAACGTAATTTGTAAGGAGTGCCACTTTTATGGATTTTTATACCGCCAAAACCCAATTCAACAATTATTTAAAAGACTACGACTGCCACAATGACAAAATTCGTCTAAAAATCGTACATACCTACGGTGTTGTCAAAGAAAGTGCCGATATTGCCGCCCGTATGAAATTATCTGAGGAAGATACGTCCCTCGCCAAGATGATCGCACTGCTGCATGATATCGGACGTTTTGAACAGTTGAAGCAATTTGACAGTTTTCTCCCTGACACGATGGATCACGCAGCTTACGGAGTCAAAATTCTGTTCGACAATGCGCCTCATCAAAATCTGATCCGTAACTTTATTCCAGAATCAGATTTTGACGAAATCATCCGTATTTCCATTGCCAAACACAGTGATTTTAAGCTGGATGGAATTTCCGATGCACGTACTTTACTTCATGCAAAGATCATCCGGGATGCCGATAAACTGGACAACTGCCGTGTAAAACTGGAAGACAGACTGGAAACTTTTATGGATACTTCCGCAGAGGAAACAGGCGCCTCTGCGATTTCTCCAAAAGTAAGAGATTCTATTTTACGTCATGAATGTATCCTGTCCTCTGACCGGGTAACACCGATGGATTACTGGATTTCTTATCTTGCTTATTTTTATGATATTAACTTCCGGGAAAGTCTGGATATCATCGAAGAGCAAAACTATATTCCCAAAATCATTGCCAGGATCCCTTATACCAATCCGGAGACAAAAGAAGTGATGAAACGCGTGGAAGAAGAATTGATCGAGTATGCCCGGATCGGACTTATCTCTTCCTGTCCATAATCTTACAATACACCATCCCGGCCAGCGTACTCACTGTTGTCGCCACAATCCCCGCACCTACAATTGCCGCCGGATTCACACTTCCATACTGACTCCGGTAGGCGATCACATTGATCGGGATCAACTGCAGCGAAGAGATATTCATGATCAGAAATGTGCACATTTCATTGGATGCCACGCCGGGCTTTCTTGCCTTTCCCGGCGCTCTTTTCATCCTTCTTTCCTGTTCTAATTCGGCCAGTGCCTGCATTCCCTGAAGTCCGGCAGGCGTTGCCGCCCAGCCAAGCCCCAGAAAATTTGCAATAAAGTTTGTTGTAATATACTGATTCGCCTGATGCTCTTTCGGAATATCAGGAAACAAAAATCGGATCAGCGGTCTCATTTTTTTCGATGCCATCTCAATAATTCCCGCCCGGGACGCAATTTCCATGATTCCCATCCAGAATGCCATCACTCCCACCATTGTAATACACAAGGTTACTGCATCTTTTGCAGAATCCAGAGCTGCATTCGTGATATCGGGCATTTTTCCGGTGAATGCACCATATATGATTCCGATTATAATCATTCCTGCCCACAGATAATTCAACATCTTTTATTTTTCTCCCTGCCACATATATTTTTCTACCAGTTCAAACGGTGCCGGTCCTACATCCAGTACTGCCTTATGAAATTCTTTCTGGGAAAAATTCTCGCCTTTTTTTTCGACCCATTTTTTCTTTAATTCCAGAAATTCTACATAGCCGATATAATACTTCAGATAATTTCCCGGAGATCCAATGATCAGATCATAAATCTGATTTACGATCTCCGCACTTCCGACTCCATATTCTTTGAAAAATTTTACAGTATCCATCCGATTCCACCCATCATAATGAATGCCCATATCTGCCAGCGCATACAATGCCAGCAAAATGGAACTGTTTTTCTGAAGCAGAACCGCCTGCTCTCTGGTAAGAGAATCTGCCAGATAGTAGGAACCCATTTCCGCATACGTTGCCCAGCCTTCTACATATCCGCCAAAATTGAAAATACTGCGCAGTGGATCCGGCTTTGTCGATGCGTAATAAACCGTCTGATACAGATGCCCCGGATACCCCTCATGGGCCAGTGTTGTATACAGTGTCAGCTTATTACCCATCTGGGCCTGATTGACATAGATGACATTTTCTTCTGTGTCATCCAATGCCGGTATCATATAGAATGCCGGACTTAGATGTGCTTCCATGGCTTTTGGCACATATTTTACTTCTACACTCGTCTGGGGAAGTTTTGGGAACGTCTTCTGAATATCCAGACTCAGGCTGTTTAATATTTCTTTTGGATCGGTAGATTCCATCACTGCTGTTTCCTTTGCCTGTTCTGCTGTCAGTCCGATCACAGCTTTCATTGCCGCCAGATCATCTTTCATTTGATTCTTTGTCAGTTTCTGTAATTGAGGAACTGTTCTTGCAGATCCTGTGGACGCCTGCACTGTCAGTTCATAATATTCTTTTCCGTTTGGCAGATAACAGAGTCCTTCTTCGTTCTTACCGGAATCTTTCAACTCCACCACGGTTTTAATCAGCTGCTGATAGGCCGGCAACACATAGGTCTGCAGCATATATGCATTTTTCTGGATATAATCACTTTTCTCCGATTCGGACAGATCTGTAAGCTTCTGGATCCGATCAACAAACGTGGAAATCAGATAGTTGGAGTCTCCCATATCAATGAATGCCTGACACTGTTCAATTACGGTGTCCGCCGTATAGCTTGCCATAAAAAGCCCTTTTTGTGCCTTTTCCTGTTCAAATGCGATCAGGGAATTAAAATAATCGGGTGTTGTTTTCATCAACTCCAGATAAGCATCCACATCTTCTTTGCTTTGAAACTGATATTCTGACAACAGTACCGGAATCTGTGTCTGCACACCGCTGACTGTCCCCATGGGCTCTTCATACAGCAGATAATCACTTTCTTTTTTAGATAACTCCAGATAATAATCCAACACATCATATGTAAGCCTGTTTTCCCTTGATAATTTCCGATAGGAAAATCGTTTCAATGCCGCCTGTGTATTTTCTGTGGAAATTTTTCGGGTTCCTTTATCCGTATTAAAATATCCGAATGTAACCGGGGAATCCTGAATCCCATACTGACCGGGATCTTTGAGTGTATAATGCAGACTGACCGTATTTGACGCCACTTCCTGACAAAATAAGGTTTCGGTAAACTTTCTGAACTTTTTATTCTGGATTTCTGAAGACTGCCCGTGACATCCGGACAATATCACAGACAACAGCAAGGTAAGAACAAGAATGATCGAGATGACTTGCTTTTTTGTGCTCTTTCGCAAACGATCTGACATGGCAAACTCCCAAAATCGATTTTGTTTTATCTTATGAGTTCTTGAGGGATGTTATTCTCTGAAACCGCATATAGATTTAAAAATCTGATTTTATTTTGGAGTCATTCATGAATCTTTTTCTCTACCTCACCAATTTTATTGTCCCGTTTCTGATCCTTGCCATCATCGTCTATGGACTTCTGATGAAGATCAACGTCTATGAACATTTCATCAAAGGTGCCCGAAACGGATTTTTAACCGTTCTCAAGATCATGCCCACACTCATCGGACTTATGGTGTCAGTGGGTATTCTCCGCGCTTCCGGGTTTCTGGAGATGATTTCCTCCTGTATCGGGCAGTTTACTGCTGCCATTGGATTTCCCGGAGAACTGGTTCCTCTTACGGTTGTCAAAATGTTTTCTTCCTCAGCCGCTACCGGACTTCTTCTGGATCTCTATAAAGAGTTTGGTACGGATTCTCTGATCGGACTGATTGCATCCATTTCCATGTCCTGTACAGAGACCATCTTTTATACTATGAGTGTCTATTTCATGACCGCAAAGATCAAAAACTCCCGCTACACACTGACTGGAGCGCTGATTGCCACCTTCGCCGGACTTGCAGCCAGCGTGGTCCTTGCTCAATTCATGCTGCAATAGATTGTTTTGCAGGTTTGAATATGATACACTGATGTTAGACATAAGGAGGTGTTCTGATGGCGAGTATTACTCTTGAAAATCTGAACAAGACATATCCCAACGGATTTGTATCTGTCAAAAATCTTTCTTTGCATATAGAAGACGGAGAGTTTGTTACCTTTTTCGGACCAAGCGGCTGCGGAAAATCCACCATACTTCGCATGATCGGTGGTATGGAGGATATTACATCCGGTGAAATCTATCTCGGAAAAGATCTGCTCAACGATATTCTGCCCCGTGACCGTAGTCTTGCCATGGCGTTTCAGAATTATCAGCTCTATTCTCACTTAAACGTGTATGACAATATCGCGCTTGGACTGCGCCTTCGCAATCTTCCGCGGCAGATTATTGACAGCCGTGTGAAAATGGCAGCACATTTTTTCAATATCACGGACATTCTTGAGAAAAAGATCCGGGTGATCAATGAGGCGCAGAAACAACGCGTTGCACTTGGACGTGCTGTTGTATGCAAACCAAAAGTCCTTCTGGTCGATGAAGATTTTGCCCGACAGAACGAATATCGCAGAAAAGAAATGATGCGTGATATCCGGCGCATCAACAAAGAGCTTGGCATTACAGTCCTCTATGTAACTAACAAGCGGGGAGAAACTGAGATTGCAGGACAAAAAGTAATCTCCATGAGAGACGGAGAGATTGTGGATATCAAAAAAATCTGAATCACATAAGCTCATCGTACAAAAAAGGAACGCAGAAATCTTTCCTGATCCCTGCGTTTCTTTTTTATTTTCTGCTTTCCAGATATTGGTAAATATCCCGCTTGGACACTCCCCTGTCCTTTGCGACAGCTTTCATTGCTGATTTCTTATCCATTCCCTGTTTTGTGTATACTTCCATGTGATCTTCAATGGTCATTTCTTCCCACTGTTTTCTCTCCTCTGCCCGGGCTTCTTCCCGGCTCTTCCCCTCGATCACCAGAACACACTCGCCTTTTGGAGCATTTGCCTCATAATGAGCCACTGCCTCTTCCAAAGTCACTGCAAGAGCTGTCTCATGACGTTTTGTCAACTCCCGGCATATGGTAATCTTCCTGTTTCCAAGCCGCTCCAGAAACAATTTCAGAGTCTTTACAAGACGATGAGGTGCTTCATATACGATCATAGTCCTCGTTTCAGTCTCCATCTCCTTTAAAATCTGTTCCCGTTCTTTTTTATCTGATGGCAAAAATGCTTCAAATGCAAATCGTCTGGTAGACAGCCCGGAAATTGTCAGTGCCGTAATACAGGCTGCTGCCCCCGGAAGAGATGTTACCGGAATTCCGGATTCATAGCACATCTTCACAAGTTCCTCTCCGGGATCCGAAATTCCGGGCGTCCCGGCATCTGTGATCAAAGCGATATTCTGTCCTTCCAACAGCTTTTCTACCAGCTTTCTTCCTTTTTCGTATTTATTGTATTCGTGATAACTGGTCATTGGTGTCTGTATCTCAAAATGATTTAACAGCTTGATACTGTTTCTTGTATCCTCCGCTGCGATCAGATCCACTTCTTTGAGTGTACGGATCACACGAAAAGTCATATCCTCCAGATTTCCGATTGGAGTTGCACACAAATATAACGTTCCTGTCATGCTGTTTCCTTTCTCTCACCCTCACCGGGTATACATAATTATAGGCGGTTCGATCGTTACCCTCGGTTTTCCGCCTCGAAGACCTTCGATCAGCACCATCGTAGGTTCCTTATCAATATAAGGATGCACAAATCGGATCCGCTTCGGTTCGATCTTATATTCACTCATCTTCGTCAGAATCTCTGCCAGACGAAACGGTTTATGTATCATATAAAACCGCCCTTTCCCGTCCGCAAGTAATTGTTTGCTCTCTCGTAAAATATCATCCAGAGTACATAAAATCTCATGCCGTGCGATCGCTTTGGCATCTCCCGGATTCTGCAGACCATGCTGATTCAGCATATACGGTGGATTGGTCACGATCACATCAAAAAAAGTCGGCTTGAATAACGCTGCCGCCTCTTTGATATCTCCCTGCACAATCTCAATTTTTTCCTGCAGATGATTCCACTCTATACTTCTTCGCGCCATATCAGCACTTTCTTTTTGAATCTCAAGTCCGATAAAATGCTCTCCTCTGGTCTTTGCGGACAATAAAATCGGTAAGATCCCAGTTCCGGTTCCCAGATCCAGAACCTTCTCCCCCGGTTTGACCCTGGCAAAATCAGAAAGCATCACCGCATCAATCCCAAAACAAAATCGTTCCGGATCCTGGATGATCTGAAGCCCATTAAGCTGCAGATCATCCAGACGCTCTCCGGATTTTAAATTATTTGTCATCTAATCTTGACGCTCCTTCTCCCTTTTCCAGTTCCGCGAGCTTGCGCATCTCTTCTTTTGAGACCTTCGCTTTTCGCTTACGCGGACGGAATTTTAATTCTTCCGCCTGATATTCCCTGATTTCTTTTTCATCGTTTTCCAGATTTACAACTACTTTCACCAGTTTTCTCAGAACACTTAAGGAATGGACCGTTCCTGTCAATCCATCTGAAGTCGTAACCGTATCTCCTACTGACGGAAGCTGGCTGTTTAATTCTTCATAAGTCTCTTCCTCGTTCGTCAGACAGCACATCAGCCTTCCGCACACTCCGGAAATCTTGGTCGGATTCAGGGACAGATTCTGCTCTTTTGCCATCTTAATGGAAACCGCAGCAAACTCGGACAAATACGTGTGACAGCATAATGGTCTTCCGCAGATTCCGATTCCGCCCCGGATCTTCGTCTCATCTCTTACACCGATCTGACGCAGCTCGATCCGAATGCGAAATACTGCTGCAAGATCTTTTACCAGCTCACGGAAATCGATACGCCCGTCTGCTGTGAAATAAAACAGCACTTTATTGTTGTCAAATGTATATTCCGCATCGATCAGTTTCATCTCCAGACCATGCTTTCTGATCTTTTCCAGACAAATCTGAAATGCTTCCTTTTCTTTCTCTCTATTTTTCTCTTCTGTCTTCTGATCCTGCTCTGTGGCGATCCGAATGACAGACTTCAGCGGCTGTATCACCTCTTGATCTTTTACTTTTCTGGTTCCGATCACAACCTTTCCATACTCTACACCGCGCGCAGTCTCCACAATCACGTGGTCTCCCTGTTTGATCTCAAACTTTCCCGGTGAAAAATAGTAGATTTTTCCGGCTGTCCGAAACCTTACTCCAATCACTTTTGTCATTCTATCAGTTCTCCTTTATTGTCAATAAAAGCAATTCCATCGTCAGTTCAAAATTGACATTTGCTTTTAGTCTGGCCTTTGCCTTTTCAATTCCGTCCAGAATATTCTCGATTCCCTCGTAAGAGCTCTTGCTTGCCCGGTCCTTGATAAATCTGAGCTGATCAGAAAATACGACCTGATCCACATTCTTTGTGGCTTTATAGATCAGCACATCCCGATACCATACCGAGATCACATCCAGATAGTCTGTGATATTCATCTTATAAGAAACCACTCGTTTTACGGCTGCCTCCAGCGCATCCACATCCATGTCATTAATCTCACGCAGCAGATGAACTGCCTCTTCCTTGATCTCATTAAAATGCTCTGATGTCGCAAGCATGATCGCACGTCCCATATTCCCCTGCGCAAACGCCACGCACACATCTGCTTTATAATCCGGAATCTCCATCTGTTCCATCAGATATTTTTTGATCAGCTGATCTTTGATATTTCTCAGCTTCAGCATTACACATCTGGAACGGATCGTCGGAAGAAGAATCTCCGCATTCTCTGTCAGAAGCAGGATCACCGCATAAGCCGGCGGCTCCTCGATCGTCTTCAACAGCGCATTCTGCGCCTGTACACTCATCATATCTGCATCTGGTACAATATAGATCTTATATTTGCTGCTGTATGGCTTGATCACAATATCATTGTTGATCTGCTCTCTGATGTCATCAATACTGATCGTATTTGGTTTTTCGTGTGTCACCCTGATAATATCCGGCTGATTATTCGATGCTGCCTGTTTGCAGGACTGGCACTTTCCGCATGCGTCTCCGTCTTCATCCCGGTTCTGACACTGCAGGCTCATAGCGAACAAATTTGCCAGAAGTCGTTTTCCGGAACCTTTTTCCCCATTCAAAATATATGCATGGGAAACCTTATCTGTTTTTACCGCATTTTCAATATACTGTATTATATTTTTGTGTCCAACCACGTCTTTAAAACTGCTCATATCATCACCTGCTGTCTTTTCTTGAATTCCTTCGGTTACTGTTTCAGTATAGCATAATTTTGATGTAAGATATACCCAGATTCCTGCAATTGCACAAAAAAAACAGCAGAAGTCTCCTTCCGCCGTCTTTCTTATATTCTGATCCCGGTGTCACCGTCAAACAAGTGCAGTTTATCATTTCTGAGACAAAAAGAAATCCTGTCTCCCCGTCTATATGGTGTGTCTGCATTTGTCCTCAATGCCACATCCTTCCCTTCGTATGTAAAATAAAGATAGGTTTCTGCACCGAGCATTTCATACACCAGAACCTCATGCTCTGTTCCTTCCTCTGTAAGTACCAGATCTTCCGGACGCACACCTACTGTGATCACCTCACCCATATATCCCTTTCGGAAAACTCTTTCGGCATCTTCTTCTGTCAGATTGACCGCAAAATCTCCAATCTGAAGATAGGTTCCATATTCTCCGCCTCTGCAGCATTTCCCCTGAAAGAAATTCATAGGCGGCATTCCGATAAAACCTGCCACAAATGTATTTGCCGGACAGTTGTAAAGTTCTTCCGGTGATGCGACTTGCTGAATCACTCCGTCTTTCATCACTACAATCTTTGTTCCAAGTGTCATCGCCTCTGTCTGATCATGCGTCACATAAATAAACGTCGTTTTCAGCTTCTGGTACAACCTCAGTATCTCCGCCCTCATCTGTGTTCTTAATTTTGCATCCAGATTGGACAATGGCTCATCCATCAGGAAAATTCTTGGATTCCGTACAATTGCACGTCCCATTGCCACTCTCTGCTTCTGCCCGCCCGAAAGTTCTCCCGGCTTTCTGTCCAGAACCCCTTCGAGTCCAAGAATCTTTGCCGCTTCCTCCACCTTCTGTCTGCGTTCTTTTTTCGGTACCTTTTTCAGCCGGAGGCTATATGCCATATTCTCAAATACGGTCATATGCGGGTACAGTGCATAATTCTGAAACACCATTGCAATATTTCTGTCGCATGACTGTACCTGATTCATCATTTTTCCATCGATCAGAAGCTCCCCGTCGGATATTTCCTCCAATCCTGCGATCATCCGCAGCGTTGTCGATTTTCCACATCCGGAAGGACCTACGAAAATCACAAACTCCTGATCCTTGATCTTAAGATTAAAATCCTGTACCGCAACTACTTTGTCTTCATATTTTTTATATACATGTTTCAACTGAATCTCAGCCACAGCAATGCCTCCTTAATATCTATATCTGTTCCAATAATTGCGGAAGTTCTCCCACAGAATTTAATATATAATCTGCTTCCCCGCAAAAATCTGCTTCCTGACTCACTCCGCTTAAAACACCAATGGCAACTCCCCCGTTTTCTCTTGCAAAACGAATGTCATTATATGTATCTCCAACCACTGCGATTTCCTGCGGCTTCAGTCCGAATTTTTTCTGAAATTCCAGAAACATATCTGCTTCCGGTTTCGGGCGCAGGACACCATCATCCGCTCCCACATAATCAAATTTTTCCAGTACCTCCAGCCGTTTCAGACAGTTTTTTGCAGACGGCACAGTATCTGCTGTTGCAAGTCCGATCCAAATGTTTCTCTGTTTCAGCGAATCAAGGACTGCTTTAATGTCCGCTGTTTCCACATACTGTGCCTGACTTTCCGTCACATATTCAGCAAACAGCCGCTCCAGCTGCATCCTCACTTTTCGGCTGTCCAGATAAATCTGCTCCCTTGAAAGTTCATCCGTAATATCCAGAGCAATTTCTGAATAGGACTTATACGCAAGCCCGCCATAAGGATCGATTTCTCCATTCTCGATTCCCATAGCATAAAACACACGTTCCTTTACTTCCTCCGAAAGCTCATTTTCTTTTAAAAACTGTATTACGACCGCTTTTGCCGCACCCAGCCATAAGGAAAAAAAGTCAATCAGAGTTCCATCTTTATCAAATAAAATTCCTTTAATCATCTGTTAAACCTTCTGTCTCTCCTTTGATTTCTCCGAAAGTGGTCCTCTCCGGCTCTTTCTTTCCTCGAAATACCGGATTTACATATCCCAGAAATTCTTTTTTCTTTGTTCTGACTTCCAGTCTGATCCACTGCCAGGAAGTATTTTCCAGAATCAAGTGTGTCTCTACATGATATTTTCCGTTTTCAGACGAACTGACCGACAGTTCCACATAATTTCCATTCATCACAAGAAATGCTTCCGGTTCTTCTGTCAGTCCCAAAATTTCCGCCCGATATGTAATCTCACACTTCTTTGCAGTGATCTCATCTCCCGGAAGACAGTTCTGACCATCCACCTTGATTTTTGGCTCTATTTTGCAGAATCTGGTCACACACAGATGTCCCTGCCTTACTGCATTCATCAGATTTTTCGGACTTAATCCGTCACAAAATACCCATGTTGCGGGATCTCCCACCGCAGACGGAAGGCTTGCCCCTTCATAAAATTCATCCTCCAGATTGTGAGAATCACTTCCTCCCACTCCGAACACACGAATTCCTTCATTCCATACTTGATCCAAAAAACGAATTGCCATACCATTAGATCCTGGTCCATCCGGATACGTCGGATCATTGATGATCTCCATACAGTTGATATCCCGCAGGTCTGTATTTTCAAACTGCCACTTCCAGATGGTCAGAAACGGATGATTGATACTGCGAATCCATCCTTTTTGTTTTGCTTGTGCTATCGTCTGATCCATATACGTATCTATGACCTCTTCTCCGTTATGCTTCACGATCTCCAGAATTTTCTCCGGCATTTCCGTAATTCCAAACAGATTCATGTGTCCTTTATCTGTCGTTACCTCAATTCCGGGAAGCACACAGAGTGAAGTCTTACACCAGCCGGTATGCATCAGATTATGTTCTGTCGGCACATAAAAATCCAAACCGCTTTCCTCTGCTCTTTCAGAAGCATGCCCGATCGTCTCTTTTCCGTCAGACAACCTCGTATGCGTATGAAAATCACCCTTATACCATCCGGATTCCGGACAAAATACGTTCTCCCAACGATAGCTTTTTTCCGAGACATGAAGTCCGTTTTCCCCCCAGCATTCTCCGCCGATCGGATCAGAAACCACATCTTTCCGGTCCGAAACTGTCAGTACAATTTCTCCGGTTTGTTCTCCCAGCTTCTGCGCAACATATTCTGTAAAAATACCGATTCCGATTTTCCATGTTCCGGGATAAATCTCTCCCGGAACACCTCCTATCGTTGTATCTTTTGTACTTTTTCCGATTCCCGGGTTCTGCTGCCCATATCCCAGCAGCTTCTGAAACCGAATTTCTTTTTTGGGATCTTCCAGAAACAAGAATGCCATATACCGAAATTCTTCGGGCATTTCTATCATCATCTGAATGTGTTCTGTTCCTTCTGGAATTTCAATCCATTTTTCCTGAATATTTTTTTCTTCTTTTCCGATTTTAAATCTAATCTGATCTCTCATTTTATAATGCATCCAATGCTTCCTGTGCTGTTTTCTGTGCTTCATCCAGAGCTTCCTGTGCAGGTACGTTTTCCAACTCTACCTTATCCGCTGCAATTGACAGGGCATCCAGAATCTTTCCTCCTGTCGGATCCTGAAGAGCCGGTGTTCCGTGAGATGCCTGCTGAAGCGGAACCAGTGCCTGAGGATTTTCTTCTGCATAAGACTTAAACTCTTCTACTTCCTGTGTAGACTCACGTACTGCCACATATCCTGTGCCCATGGACCATTTTGCCTGATTTTCCGGAGTTGTAAAATATTTCATAAACTCATAAACACCTTCTTTTTCTTCATCAGAAGAATTCTGAAGCATCACAAGCTGCAGTGCATCTGCCGTTGGTGCTGAAGGGTTGTCGTTAAATCCAGGCTGTTCCATGGCTCCCACAATGCTAAAGTCCAGATCTGCCTGATCTCCGGAAGAACCTGTATAACCGCCTGCTTTATTCTGCAGAACGTCGTCAATCGTCGTGTACCAGTATTCCCAGCCCTGTCCACCGGAATTTACTTTCATGATCTTGTCATCGTGAATCCATGTACGGAAGCTCTCCCATACCTCTACCCATTCGTCTGAATTGATCATCACTTTTTTCCCATCCTCACTCAGAAGAGAGGCTCCGTTGCTGAGTGCTGCATCAATCAGATTTCCTGAGCCCCACATTGGCTCCCAGCCCACAAAGGAACCATCAGAAGCTGTCATTTTCTCTGCTGCCGCTGCAAGATCCTGCCAGGTCTTGATCGTTGCCGGGTCAATTCCCGCTTTTTCAAATGCCGCTTTATTGTAGTACATCACCTGTGTTGTACCATATGCAGGCAGTGCAAACAATTTTCCGTTCTCATCCTCCCCCTGCTCATAAAATACCGGCAGATAATCATCTTTTTCAAAGGAATCATCTTTTTCTACATACTCATTGATGTCTGCAACCAGATTTTTTTCAGAAAGATTTCTGGATTTATCTGTATCCAGAAGTGCCATGTCCGGAGCTTTCTTTCCTGCAATCCCTGCCTGCAGTTTTTCATAAGTCTCTGTATAATCCGCCTGTGTTGTTGTCTTAACTTCATATTTGTCCTGAGACTCATTGAATGCATCTACAATGTCCTGAAATACATTGACTGCTGTTTTTCCCCCGGAATACCAGAGATCCAACTGAATTTTTCCATCTGCCGTCTTTGTCGTTTCTGCAGCCTTTGCATTGTTTCCACATCCTGTCACCAGGGACATTCCAAGTACACAAACTAATAATGCTGATACAATTCTCTTTTTCATTTTCTTTTTTCTCCTTCATGCATCGTATGTCATTTTTTCTTTGCTTTCTTTATGTAAAAAAGGAATTATCCTTTCATACCCGTATCTCCGCCGATTCCATTGATAAACCACTTTTGCGTAAATGCAAACAGAATCAGAAGCGGCAGTACGATCAATGTACTTCCTGCCATGACCAGGGGCCATTCTGTTCCATAAGCACCGCCTTCTATAAAGAATTTTCTCAATCCCTGTGACACCATCATCTTCTCATCCGCATCTGTGATTAGAGAAGGCCACATATAACTGTTGTAGCAGGTAATAAAGTTCATCAGTCCAAATGTGATGAACGAAGATTTTGTCATCGGACACACGACCCGCCACAAAATCTTCCAGGAGCTTGCCCCGTCGATTCTTGCTGCCTCGATTAGTCCCATTGGAACCTGCATAAATGCCTGTCGAAGCAGAAAGATTCCGAAAATGCTGACACAGTTGGAAATGATCAGCCCTGTAAACGTGTTCAGCAGATTCCAGTTTGCCAGAATAATATAGCTCGGAATATATGTTGCTGCTGTCGGAAGCATATAAGTTCCCATGATGACTGCAAACAACGCTTTCTTGCCTTTAAAATTCATAAAAACAATCGCATAGGCGATCATCGCACCTGTTACGATCTGCAGCGCCAGCGTGATCACTGATACAAACAAACTGTTGCCGACATATCGAAGAAGCGGTGATTCAAAAATGACCTGGTAAAAGTTATGCCACTGGAATTCTGCCGGAAAAAATGAACGGACATCCATAATCTCCGCCTTTGTTTTCAGTGCACTTAAAATCATCCATACAAACGGAAAGATTGTGAAAATACTGAAGATCAGTAAAATCATTCCTTTTCCGAGTTTTTCGATTCCTGTTCTTATCTTCATAATCTGTCCTTCTTTCTAATAATGCACCCATTTTTTCGATGCACCGAACTGTACTGCCGATAATACTACGGTGATTATAATCATCACAATCGCCACCGCAGTTGCCTGCCCCATGTTAAACTCTTCAAATCCAAGCTGATAATACATATACAGCAAGGTTCTTGTGCTTCCGGACGGACCTCCCTGAGTCAGAATCTGAATCTGATCATATGCCTGCAGTGAAGTTACCATCGTAATAATTACCAGGAAAAACGTAGTCGGAGAAATACACGGAATCGTAACATCCCGGAATCTCTGCCACCTTTTTGCTCCATCCAGCCCGCTTGCCTCGTACAACTCTTTCGGAACCTTTTCCAATGCGGAAAGATAAAAGATCATCGCATATCCCAGACTCTTCCACACAGTCACAATGATCACAGCGAGCATTGCTGTGTCTGAACTTTTAATCCACTGTAATTCGGGGAGATGCAGAAATCTCATTACCGTATTTGCAATTCCCGTATTCGGATCGTAGATCCAGGTCCATACGATCGACACTGCAACAGTCGGCGTGATCCATGGCGAAAACAAAATAAATTTGATGATCCCGCTTCCTTTAAATGCTTTCTGCATCAAAAGAGCCAGCATCAGACCAAGTACGATCGTCGGAATCAGAGTTCCCAATGTAAACACAACTGTGTTCCAAAGTGCATCGTAAAATCTGGCATCCTGAAACAACGAAATAAAATTATCAAAAAATACAAAATTGTAGTCCGGAGTCATATAATCCCAGTCTGTGAAACTAATATAGACAGATCGCAGGATCGGATAAATCCAAAATACGATCAGAGGAATGAATGCCGGCAGAACAAAAAGAGTCACACTGCCCAGTTGCCTGAATTTTACTTTATTCTTCATTTTTTCTATCCTTTCTTATCAACCCGTAAATCCCTGTCATAATTCCTGCCGTTACCGGGAGCGCCAGCCAGATTCCTCTGATATCCCAGACAGCCGGAAGCAAAAACAGACAGATTGGCGAAACTGCCAGGCTTTCTATATAAGTCATAAACACCGCTTTTTTCGTCTGCATGACTGCATTGAGGCAGGATACATTCAATTTTGCCGTTCCCGTTAACAGAAATGCAAATGAACTGATCAGCATCCCCGAAGAAAAATACTGCTTTGACTCTGCTGACAGACCAAACCATCCTCCAATATACGGAATCATACAGATCGTCACTGCTGCCGCCGTGATTCCTAAGATGATTTCTGCGGTGTAAGCGATTTTTTTTACTGCTCTTACCTCTGTCTCCTTTTTCGCACCATGATAAAAACTAATCAGAGGCTGTACACCTTCTCCGATTCCCGTCAGAAAATACTGAACCGGGAATGCAATATAAGAAATAGCCGCATAACACGCCACCGCTGCATTTCCGCCATAACGAAGACACTGCAGATTTGTAAAAATAAGTGCAGCTGTCGGCGCAAGTGATGTTCCAAATGCCGTAATCCCAATCTTGAAAATATCTGCAGCATATTGCCTGTGCCACAACAGTCTCCATTTTCGATAACCTGTTTTCCACAGGATCGCACATCCTGCCATAACTACCACGGCCTGCGCCGTCACCGTTCCAAATGCGGCTCCCCTGATTCCCATATTCAATCGGAACATCAGATAATAGTTCACCAGAATATTGACTGCAAATCCTGCTGCCATGCTGAGCATTGCTCCCAGCGACTGATTCATATTTCTCAAAAGAGGCATGATTCCGGTTCCTGCCACCTGAAGGATACTTCCGGCAATAATGATCGCCGTATACTTGATTGCTTCCGTCTGAACACTTCCCGCAGCTCCCAAAATTTCTAAAAACGGTTTCTGTACCAGAGACAGCAAAATCGTTGCAAGTATACCTGTACCGATCAGAAATGTCATTGTAAGCTCAAACAAATTTTCACATACCTTCTGCTCTCCCCGCCCTCTGTAATGAGAGTACAAAACACTTCCTCCCGTTCCGATTCCAATTCCGAGCGCAGTGATCAGTGCCGGGATCGGCCACGCAATATTAATCGCTGCAAGCCCTGTATCTCCCGCTGCCTTTCCTACAAAAATCCCATCCACAATGCTGTACATTCCTGACATGGTAAACGCCAGTACGGTAGGGAATGCCTCTTTTATTACTTTCTTTAACATCAAACTGTTTCCTTTCTTAATGGCACGTTCGTCATTATAACGTTCCTTTTTTAACATCACTTCAATTGCAAGTTAAACTCTTGTAAAGCAAAAAAAGAGAAACAAACGGCAAATCTGCCCGTCTGCTTCTCTTTTTATCTTTTTCCTGTTTTCTTTTAAAGCGAAGTCATTTCTTCCCGGATCAACTCTGTAATTTCACTCAGACATTTTTCCATCTCCAGATTTTCAAATCTCCTTACAATTCCTGCTCTTTTCAAATTCTCTTCGGAGAAATCCTCTGCATCTGCCAGAAAACGTCTGCACATCTCCGCATATTTGGGGTCCTTCTGCTGTCGTTCCCTGCAAAGCGCTCTCTCCAGCCTCAGCCCGTCCTCTACCTCAATGTAAATCGGAATCAGCTGTTCTTCTCCAAAATACTCCCGCATCCCATAATAAGATTCCAGAGTCCCTATCACAAGATAATCATACTTCTGGAGATCTATCTGCCCGTCATCTGCTGTAAAATATGTCCAGATTCCACACTTTGTATTATAAGAACGTACTTCTATGACACGTTCCTTCTCCTTAAGTTCGTTCAGCCTTTCTTCGTCCACAAAAAAATATTCCACACCATCGGTCTCCCCTTCCCTGATCGGTCGGGTCGTATAAGGAGTAATCCGCTTTAACTGCGGCAGTTTTTCTCTTATTTTCTTATAAATCGTATCTTTTCCGGAAGAACTTTTCCCCATAATATAAAAAATTTTACTCATTTATCAACACCTCGATATAGTTTTCCACACTAATTCCTTCCACAGAAAACCCTTTGTTCTGATAATCCACTAACATTGCTGCTGTTTCCTTAGTGATTCGTTCCCCCGGAACGATCAGCGGAATTCCCGGCGGATACAAATACGCATATTCCATGGAAATAAATCCCGCCGACTCCTTCCAGCTCAGGCTCTTTACGTTTTCCATTCTTCGCATTCCTTCTACCTCAAAGCTCGTGAGAACCTGTTCCTGACGGGGCAGATAATACCTTTTCTCTTCCTCTGAATTTTTTTCCAATTCCTCATCAATCTCAAACAAAGCACTGAGCAGCCGATCCATTCCTTCTTTTGTATCTCCAATCGAAGTCATGGCAATCACATAAGATCCTGCAGCCATTTCCATCTGCAGATGATATTCTAAAAGCAATCTCTCATACAACATTTTCCCTGTAAACACTCGATTCTCTTTCTTAAGAATCGTATCTTTTACAGACAGCACCAGTTTGGATCTGTCGAATTCTTCTGTCTCCAGTAATCTGATATGCTTTAATTTTTTTAACTCTCTCCTTTTGCTTTCCAGATTCTTCACATAAGTCTCAAACAACACATTCCCCTGTTCTGCCACCGTCTTCAGACATTCATCCATACTTGCCATCAACACATAAGAAGGACTGCTCGTCTGAAAAATATGCAGATAATTCCGAATCTTCCTTCGATCGATCCGTGTCCCATTCAAGTGAATCAGTGCTGTCTGCGTCAATGCAGGAAGTGTTTTATGCAGACTGTGTATTACAACATCTGCCCCCTTTGTATTTGCATTCTTTGGAAAATAAGGGTGAAATCCAAAGTGTGCTCCGTGTGCCTCATCCACAATCAACGGAATTTTTTTCTGATGTACAATTTCAGAAATCCTCTCAATATCCGACAACACCCCGTCATATGTCGGTGATGTCAATACCACAGCCTGAACCTCCTTATGTTCCTCTAATAACCTCTCAATTTTCTCAGGAGACACAGCCATATTCAGTTCCATTGTCTCATCAAATTCCGGATAAATATATACCGGACGCAATTCATTTAAAAAAACAGCATGATAGACCGACTTATGACAGTTTCTTGCCATTAAAATCTTTCCGCCTTTTTTAGTACATCCCATTACCGCACTTAAAATACCCGCAGTACTCCCATTAATCAAATAGTGCGTCTCCTCTGCATGATACATGGACGCTGCCCTGACTTCCGCTTCCCTGATGATCTCCTCCGCATGATGAAGATTATCAAATCCTTCAATCTCTGTAATATCAATTCCATATGGTAAATTCGCTCGTGTAACATCCGAATTACGTTTATGCCCAGGCATATGAAACCCATAATAATCCGACTTCCCATATGCTTCTAATTTTTCATATAAGTATTCCATAAATTTTTCTGCAAATGCTTATCCTTCCAATTTATTTCTATCCGTATCACTTTCGCTTTTATTATATCTTCTGTATACCTGTGTTGTAAATTAGATGTTATCCACATCTATTTCCGATTCAAATAAATATTCCAACATATTTCAGACTTTTTCACATATTATGTCTGTGCTGAATCTTTTGCATAGCATAGGTGTAATCAAAATATAAGTTAATATAACAAAAAGAACAAGCAAAATCGCTTGTTCTACAATGAGCGTGCGGGGATTCGAACCCCGGACAACTTGATTAAAAGTCAAGTGCTCTAC